>Ga0209495_1000566_pt1 | contig 28562 bp, 29 predicted proteins | sample EN1Hudsemesocosm_FD_184629 | JGI IMG/M metagenome (GOLD analysis project Ga0209495, IMG submission 184629) | Methane-oxidizing microbial communities from mesocosms in the Hudson Canyon - EN1E Hudson Canyon (SPAdes) (version 2) | ecosystem: Environmental > Aquatic > Marine > Cold seeps | place... | reverse complement strand
CGACTTAAGCGCCATGCGTGCTCAGGGTGCAGGCGGGCAAAACGTGAATAAGGTGTCGAGTGCCATTCACCTAAGGTTTGATATTCGCTTGGCAGCCATGCCTGAATACGTCAAACAAAAACTACTTTCGGGCAAAGATAAACGCATCACCCAAGAAGGTATTTTGATTATTAAGGCCCAGAGTCACCGCACTCAAGAAATGAATAAACAAGATGCCTTAGAAAGACTGGCTGAAATCTTGATTGAAGCAGGGAAATTACAAAAAGCTCGCCGCGCTACTAAGCCCAGCCGAAACTCACAAATCAAACGTGTCGATAGCAAAGTAAAATCTGGTAGAACTAAGGCTTTAAGAAAAAAAGTCGATTTTTAGTAAAACCAATGCCCTTTTATTTACCTTTTTTTAGCTGAGTATCAAACCTAACGTTCAACAAAGGTTACAAAATAAAGCGCCTTCTGTGATAAATGCTTTTATACCTATTGAGTAATTCAATTATTTGCCGATAACTAACTGAGGCTAGTTTGAGGTGTGTATGAATAAAATTCAAAAATGTACTATCAAAAACATAATTTGTGGGCTGTCTACCTGTCTTATTTGGATAACGTTAAGTGGATGTATTCAAAGTAAAGCTGCGACCACTGATAGTGAAGTGTCGCTTTCAGCCAAACAACAAAAGCTCATTTCAGATAACACCCTGAAAATTGTCAACGCTGCATTTTATCAAACATTCGTGTTAGGCGATTGGCGCTACAAAGGTGCCCGAAATAGTGGCGGCACTATCAACGCTTATATACAGATACCTAGGCCTTTGGACATGAGTTTAGAAGTGCAAAAGTCCTACCTAAAAAAGGCAATTTGCCCCTCTTCTGCACACACCAGTATGTGGAACGAAATAGATAATATTCCATTGAGTGTACATATCTATACGCATAAGCCAAAACACAGCCTCTATGTTAATTGTACAAACCCCTTTAGCGCCGGATAACGAGAGAAACCGATTAAAGCTTAACCTGTAGAACCTTATAAAGCTCTGCGCGTTTAATCTTAGTTCAGCTAAAATTCAGCCCCAACAGATTAGCCTTGGAACCACTTTAAACAGGAGTGGTTACATGAAATTATTAATAACAAGCGCATTACTATTTTTGGCAGTATCTCCTTTAGCGCAGGCTCATTATGATCGTAGTTATGACACCAGTAATAATCATCACCGCGGCGCATATAAAGCGAAGGTGATTAATTCAACTCCCGTTTATAAATACGTAACAGTTCGACAACCACAAACATATTGCGAACCAGTTTTGATACACAAGGGGCATCGCCGGTATCATGATAAAGGTGCAAAAATTGTGGGTGGCATAGTGGGTGGCATTATTGGACATGCTGCGAGTGACAACAAACACAAAGGATTAGGAACGTTAGTAGGCGCTGTTGTTGGCAGTTCTATAGCGCACAACGTTGTTCGAAAAAACAACAGATATCCAAGTCATCGTCAAGTGCAACAGAACTGTGTGCATACATACAAAAAGAATAGAAAGAATAGAAAAATTAGAATGTTAGATGGATATAACGTGACTTATCGAGTTAAGGGACAGTTTTATCAAACCTTTATGCAAGATAAGCCTGCTAAGTATATTCGTATAAGAAGGTAATTTTTATGCTAATTCACGGCTCTAATCTCATGCTAACAATAGCAATTGCTTTTAAGTCAAGTGATGATTGGGGTAAACTAAGGATTGAGCGGCAAAACAAAAGAGATGAACTTTGAAGCAGAACCACTACATTAGATTCATTATTGTTTGCTTAACGACGTTATCGTTAAGCAGCCTATCTGTCTCTGCTCAAAACAAACAAACCGCTCCCACCACCAAATCTGAAGCTGCTAAAAAAGCCCAACAAAAAGTCAGTGGCCGAGTGTTAAAAGTCGATCAAAACAAAAGTAAATATCGGGTTAAAGTATTACAAAAATCAGGGCGTGTTGTATCGGTAGATGTCGACAAAAAGTCAGGGAAAGTGAGTCAAGAGAAGAAAAAAAATCGGTAAAGTTTTCGTTTTTCTGGAAGAAAAATCGCCTCAAAAAATAGATAAAGGATAAATAGGCTCTAAATGCGCATATTAATAGTAGAAGATGATAGCCGTTTACTTACACAGCTTGATGTATTATTGCAAAAAAATGGTTATAGCGTGGACTTAGCCGATGACGGCGAAAAAGCGTTATTTTTATTGCAAGAACATACCTATGACTTAGCAGTCATTGATATTGGGCTACCGGTAGTCGATGGCTTTGAAGTGATACAAAAAGCCCGTAAAAACAACGTAATTTGCCCAATAATCATTCTAACTGCTCGGGATAGATGGCAAGAGAAAGTGGAAGGCTTAGATGCAGGTGCCGACGATTACCTTACCAAACCTTTTCACAATGAAGAGTTATTGGCGCGCATTAATGCACTCATACGCCGTGCCGCTGGCAAAGCACACCCTACCATCGAAAAAGGCCCCATCAGTCTCGATACCCTAAGCGAAGAAGTCACCGTTAATGGGCAATATATTGAACTGACTGCTTACGAATACAAAGTTTTGGAATATCTTTTACTGAATCCACAAAAAGTCATTTCGAAAACTGAATTGACCGAACATATCTATGACCAAGACTTTGATCTAGACAGCAATGTGATTGAAGTGTTTGTCGGACGTTTGCGTAAAAAGATTGATCCAGATGGTAGCGTTAATCCCATTGAAACATTGCGTGGCAGAGGATATCGAATTAATCGTGAGCTCTAACTTGATTAGAAAAGCTAGTGCATAACCTGTCCCTTAGATTAAGGAGTTTTGCAGCCGCTTTGCTTGCGCTGCTAATTTTTATTCCTTTGACTGCGGTAACCTTAGAACAAGCTTTTAACAGTAGTTTGAGTCAATCAATGTTACAACAGCTGCGGGTGCAAAGTTTAACCTTAATATCTGAATTCGAACTAGATAACCAAAGCAGTGAAGCTGTGATGCCTGAGCAGCTCTACAATGATCAATTCAATATTCCAGGTTCTGGCCTTTACGCCTTTATTCAATCGCGTGATGGCATATTGTGGCAGTCACTGTCTACATTAAACTGGCAGCAACAGCCAAATTTCTTAGCGCCCGATATAGGTGCTGAAACCTTTATCGAAGATTTTTCGATGCAAAACAGTTATTTTTTATATGCCTATACCGCAGAATTTGAATCTCCAGTAGGTTATCTACCTGTGAGTTTTTATATCCTCCAAGATAAACAAGTGTTTAATACCGAGAAGAGTAAATTCGCCAATACATTATGGAATTGGTTGGGCTTAATTGCCCTATTATTATTGATTTTATTGTTGGTCAGTTTAAACGCTGCTTTGTTACCCATTAGTAGGCTGAATAAACAAATTCGCCAAGCGGAAAGTGGCCAACTTAAACGTATAGATCAGAACTACCCACCTGAGCTTGAAAAGCTCAAAAGCAGCATCAACCATTTATTAGACACCGAACAGCAACAACGCAGTCGTTATAGAAACAGCCTGAGTGATTTAGCCCATAGCCTTAAAACTCCCTTAGCCGTATTGTCAGGAACAGAAGGCTTACCACATCAAGCCAATGAGCCGATCAATCAAATTAATCTGCAAATACAGCGCCAGCTGAAACGAGCTGTAGCAGGTACAAACAGTACATTTGAACAAGCCGTGATGATTAAACCTGTGGTGGATAAACTGTTTAATGCTATGGATAAAGTGTACGTAGATAAACACTTAACACTTACCCATGATATCCAACATAATGAACTAGGTTTTAATGGTGATATTACCGATTTAATGGAAATATTAGGCAACGTGTTAGACAACGCCTGTAAAGCTGCTGTCAAGCAGGTCAAACTATCGGTATCAACTAATCAGAGTAAATTGCTAATCCATATTGAAGACGACGGCCCAGGCATTCCAAAAGACAAGCGTGAACAATTGTTAGAAAGAGGCACACGTTTAGACAGTTATAAAGAAGGTCAAGGCATAGGCATGGCTGTGGTGGCAGATTTAGTCAGCGCATATCAAGGCCAACTCGAAATTCTTCAGAGTGACTTAGGCGGTGCTAAACTTTCTTTAATTTTCCCTACTCAAGTGTGAAAATCACTAAATAATGCCCAATTAGCCATACAAAAAAGTTTTCAATAAAATTAAACCATTGATTTTACGTAGGTTTTTAAATGGCACAGTATCTGCTTTATTCGTTAAAAATATCAATGACTAGAATTTAGGGACTCACATGGCCGTAATACTCGAAGACAGACCAATTGAAAAAGTACGTGAAGAAGTTATCGATACGTTAATTTATAACTACAGTCATGGCGTGATTTCAAGTGAAGCGTTCGAACGCAGATTAGATCAGGCCATGGCGAGTCAAAATCACCAAGAAATATTCGATTTAGCTGCCGATTTGGAACAAACCAAAGATACTGAATTTAACTCGCAAAAAGAACGCCAATTCAATGTCAACTATGCCGCGAGTGACAATGATGAGACGGATACCATAGTCAATATTCTTGGCGGTTCAGGTCGCAGCGGCCAATGGACAGTGCCACGAGAGATAAGAATTGTGACTATCTTTGGTGGGGCAGATATCGATTTTACCGATGCCATATTTACCACCCCTAATGTCACCATAAAAATATTATGCCTGTTTGGTGGTGATAATATTTATGTCCCTGAGAATATCAACGTGGTCTCAAAAGCTTTTTGTATTTTAGGCGGTATTGATAACAAGGCCCCCTCAATTGCCTCTCGACAGGCCCCAACCTTAACCATAGAAGGTTTGGTGTTATTTGGTGGTTTAGACATCAAAATTAAACGCACAATAAAAGAAAAATTTGTGGCTTTCGCTAACCAGATGAAAACTATGTTTAATGACAAGGTTTAAAGTGAGTTCTGAACAAAACAATGCTTCACCTACTGAAGATGTGAAGCATTGCACCACTACTTTTTAAGGCCTTTGAGCTCTTGTCCAGACTGAAATAAGGTCAAGCTTATTGCTTTACCTGCAGCATCTAACTCAAACACAATTCTGGCTTGGATCATGGCATTGCTAAATTCTGATCTAGACTTGGTTTCAAAGGGAATTTTAGGCTGGGCAGTGGCCTGAATAATCACCTGACCATTTTCATTGCTTATAGTGATGGCAAAGTTAGGGCTTAACTCATATATGCCCACAAGGTTGTCTAGCTCCGTTTGTGTGAGTGTGACTTTATTCACAGGCTCTTGAGGTTTATTTGGGTCTAGTTTAAGTGCTTTAGTTTTGCGTCCACCTTGGTCCAGCGTTAAAAAAAGCGTTTCACCTTTATCATTCAGCTCAAAGGTAATTTTCGCTCCAGCAGCGGTTTGAACAAACACTAGCTCAGATTTAGCGATGACAGGTAATTTTGCTTGTCCTGTCACTTGTATGAATAATTGCTGTTTTTGATGAGTCACCGTCATAGTAAGTCCTGGAAATAATTCGTATTCTCCCTTTAATCGAACTAACTTCTCTTCATCAAGCATTTTGATATCAAAGATATCAGACTTTAATTGTGCAAGAGTATTTTGTAGATAGGCGTTACCGAGCGAGTCCATTCCGTTGGTAGTATTCTCTAAAATAACGATGCCCTTATTGTTGACTTGATCAAAACCCATAAAGGCTCGAAAACCGCCTGTACCGCCGTTATGCCAAAGGTAAGAACCATCCTCATGCTCAGTGGTAAACCAAGCTAAACTTACCTTAGCGCCATTATTATCAAAGCCTGTTGTTTGTTTATGGGTTAATTGAATAAAGTCCATATTGGGCTCTAGGTTAACCTTTAAATATTGCGCCATATCTTGAATGTTTGACTTAATAGCGCCCGCACCAGCAAGTGTTGGAAGCTGCCAGTGCTTAACCTGTTTTAAACTGGCATCATGACCATTACTCAATAAGCCTAAGTGCAAACCAGGCACATCCACAAAGCTATGCGACATACCTAGCGGTTTAAGTACCCTATCGTTAATGACTTGCTCATAAGATTTATTATCGATTAGAGAAAGGATGTGACCGAGTAAGCCAACGGCGAGGTTTGAGTATTCAAGTTGTTCATCAATATCCCTAGGCAACGTATAGCTATTTAAAAAGTCATACATCAGCTCAACGGTATAATCAGCGTAAGGGTCTGCCGGATCACCAAACGGCATATTACTGGGTAAACGAGGCAGTCCTGACATATGATTGGCGAGCAACAAAAGCGTGATTTCCTTATCGCCTCTTGCTGGCATTTTGACCTCTGCTGGTAAAAACTTTTGTACTGGATCTGAGAGTTTAACTTTACCTTCAGTTACCATGCTGGCGAGCGCCATTGACGTAAAGGTTTTAGAAATCGAGCCTATTTCAAAAAGCGTTTCAGGAGTAACTTTCTTTTTGCTATCTTGGTCAGCAACACCAAAACTTAAATACTCAACGTCTCCATTTTCGATAATGGCGATTGATACACCAACCGCACTTTTCTGTTCTTGCAACTTAAACTGAATGATTTCTTGAATGATGTCGGTGTCAATATTAGCCAATACTGGGGCGACATATAGCGTGCTCAATGTTAGAAAAATCACGAATAGTTTACTAAGTGACTTTTTCATTTTAAATCTCCTTTAAATCATTTAATTCACTTATTCTTTGTTTGATTTTATCAAGCAAAGGTAGCAGTTGTTTTTTGACCGCTCTTTTATTCAGAAAATAAATACCAATGACTAACATTACACAAAATCCATAATAAATAGCCAATTGCTCAGTTATTCTTGGAATGCCTGTCTCATCAACTGTGGCGCCTGCAGTTATCAACACAATTGCCACCATCAGTGGTGCTATGTACCAAACAGCAACGGATTCTAATAGCTTTTTTTGATTCTCTATTTTAATTTTTTCAAACTGCAAAAATGCCATCACGCTATTATCTTTTGGTGCATTAATCTGCTTTGTTTTAAGCAGTTTATAGGGAATATATAAACATGCTACTATCGCAATCCACAAACCAGTGGTTTGAACTAAACTAGCAGAATAAAAAAGTTTCCAACTCCACACGGGGATCAACAATAACGCAATTGAAATTTCTAACCTATCTCGACGTTTTATGCTTTTATCCACCTTACTTGTCTCCTTCACCAATAATTCAATCACAGGGCTCAGATCCTGAGTACTATTATCGGATTCGATAGCCGTTTTCCAATTTGCTTTTAAATCATCTAACTTCATGACTTTTCACCTATAAATTCATTTTCAAATGTCGCCTTAATTCGTTTAATTCTGAGTCTCACAGCATTATCACTAATTCACACAACAGAGGCGATTTCATCAGAACTTAAACCATCTAAATACATCATTAAAATACTCGAATCGATATCCGATAAGGTATTCATAAATTTGTTTAATATTTCAGCCTGACAGTTCTCCTGAGTCACAGCTGATTCGGGTTTCACAATTTCGGCTAACACTTGTTGTAATTCTCGGTGCTTGATTGTTTTTGTGACGAAGGTTGATGCCGTATTTAATGCGACTTGATATAGCCACGTTTCTCTTGATGAATGCCCTTTAAATGAGGCAAAGCTACGCCATAGTTGCATAACAACTTCTTGATATAAATCGTCAAAATCATGGGGCTGAGAATAACGTGAGGCGATATATTTTATGCGCCCTTGATTACCTGCTAATACCTGTTCAAATTCTTGTTGCATGAACTGCCTCATGCCTATTTGAGGCATTTATATTGTGGACCTACATGGTTAGTCTTAGGTAAAACGGGTTTATGTCAAAAGAAATGAAAATAGTTGAAATTGTTGATCATCGGTCTTTAATGAAGCACCAGAGGTGTTACGAACAACTATCTCTAAGCCGCATTTTGGCTCGCTCAAAAGCCACATAAAATCGGTCGTCATCAAAGGGTTTGAGAAGGTAATCAACTGAATTTAAGTTAAATGCTTCAACGGCATACTGATTATAAGCCGTTGCGAAAATAAGCACGCTGTTTTTAGGAAGGTGTTTAGCTAATTCAATACCCGACATCACTGGCATTTCGATATCCAGGACTATGATATTCGGTTGATGTTGATTGGCCAGAGCTAACGCTTGCTCGCCGTTTTGTGCTTCATAAACGTGTGTCACATCAGTTAAACTGCTCAGCAGGAGTTTAATCGTTTCCCGGGCTAAAACTTCATCATCAACAATTAATACTTTAAGCATCTTGTTCTTCTATTGGTATAGCTAATCGCGTTTCAAAAATACCATTTTCCAGAGGATATAGTTCAAGTACAAAGTGGGAATAGATCTTCGATAATCGCTCTCGAGTGTTGGTTAATCCGATACCAAAACCTTTGTGCGTATCATCTTTAGCGACTTTATTTGTCATCACTAGTTTTAACTGGTCTTTATCCCGTGATATTTTTAGATCAACCGGATTTTGATTGGATTCCAATTGTGAACCATGCTGCACTGCATTCTCAACCAAGGGGTGCAAAATCATATTCGGGATTTGTAATTCAAGACAATCTGTATTGACAGAAATACTAGTATTGAGCTTATCTAAAAAACGGATTTTTTGAATAGCTAAGTAGCTATTTATAAAAGCTACTTCATCTTTAATTTTTACGCTTGATTCATTATTAGTTTCAAGTATTTTACGTAACATCATACTCAATTCTGATAAGGCGTACACCGCGTCCTTCTCTCGTTTTAGCCTAACCAAACTAGCGATGGTATTGAGGACATTAAACAAAAAATGTGGATTCAATTGTGACCGCAAATTTTTCAACTGTTCTTGTGTTAATTCATGTTGTACACGTTTTAACTCTATGCCCTCTTGAACGGATTTGTGATAGAAGCGAAGACTAAATATTGCAGCCAATACACCTAAATAGATCAACACATCTAATTGGGAACTGGTGGATAATACGCGGGTAAATATGCTCCAATAATTAGATAAATCTTCGCCTCTGACAAGGTTTCGAGCTGCACTGCAAAAAGCCCAGTAACACATTAACAACGCTACCATCCAAAGCATATGTGCAAGGAAACGCTTACTGGGAGTAGGGTAAATTCGGTTATTTAAATCGACCGAGAAAAAGACACCTGCCGTTACCCCGATCCAACTTAAAAACCAAGGGCTCATATAATACCAAGTGCGCACCCAAGAAAGTTCGCTACCTACAGCTTTGCCGCTTCCAAATTGAATATGAGTAAAGATGGCATGAACAGCCAACCAAAAAACACATTGGTAAACCAAAAGTATCGGTTTAAATAGAATTGCTTGTGTACCATTTACCCAAAATCTTTAATTTCAGAGAATAACAGTTGGGTAAAATAACGATGTTTTACTGATTAATCCAGCTTTTAAAAAGACCTCAACTCATCTAAAAGGTTATAAAAACTACCGTGAAATTAAATATTTAACACGTTTATATAGTAAGCTAGTTGCGCTTTAAAAAAGGTTTTTAAGACCACTATGGAAGTCATCAACGGATACATATTTAGAAATTAAGCGCCCAATGACAACTGACTTGTTAGGTCTGAATCCAAACCTAACATGTCATCTAAATATCAGCCTTTAAAAACTAAAAAGCTTATCCTCCCTCAGCCAGAGTGTCTATCTCTTCAATAACAGGTTCATCGCTTGCTAATAATAACGCCACCCAACGCGTATCAGGGCTTGATTCGAGGGCGATTTTAACAATCATAGTCAAAGGTACAGATAACAACATGCCAACCGTGCCTAATAACCAGCCCCAAAATATCAATGATAAAAATACCACCAAAGTAGACAGGCCTAAACCTCGACCCATATAGCGGGGTTCAACCACGTTGCCCATCACCATATTCGATACCACAAAACCCAAAGCAGTAAAACCAGCAGTTGCTGGGCCTAATTGAACAAAAGCTAATAACACCGCGGGAACAGCAGCAATGATGGAACCTATGTTGGGGATATAGTTAAGTAAAAAGGCCAATACTGCCCATAATAAAAAATGGTCGACACCTAACACATAAAGCCATACTCCGATGACTAAACCGGTACCCAAACTAACCAATGTTTTAATTACTAAGTAATTTTTAACCGACACTAAAAATTTATCGATTTGTTGTATCTTCATACTGGGATCATCCAGCGCAATATGAATTTTTTTCGGCACCGACTCTGCCTCAAACAACATAAATACCACTATCAACAAAATCAGTAAAAAGTTGGTTAATACCCCGCCCAAACTAGATAAAAGGTTAGTTGCCATATTCATAGCCGCACCCGGGTCTAAATAAGATAACAAAGCTTGTTTGTCGACACTGATATTAAAATTATCTAACTGACCAATTACCCAAGCAAACTCTCCTACAAGTTGCTCTCTATATTTTGGCAGGTTTTGACTAAACTCATTCATTGACTGACCAACTAATCCAGCCAAAATCAATCCAAATATGACTATAAGCAGTATTACTAATACAACGGCTATGGCTCTAGGCAATTTATACTGATTTGCCCAAGTAATAATGGGACTACAAGCCATGGCAATAAATACAGACAATAAAAATGGCACGACAATGTCACTAGCTGCTTTAACACCTGCTAATATGATAACTATGGATGCCATGATTAGTAATATCTTAACGGACCTTTGAGATTTGATTTGCATATGAAGTTTCTGAATGAATACCTTGTGAGCAAACTAGCAGATCTGTATGGTATTTTATAGCGCATAATAAAAAGAAAACCATTAGGACAAGTATGAAGCTAAACCCAGCTACTATTAGGATTAAAAATTTACGTTTACGCACTTACATTGGTATTAACGATGACGAAATAGTTAATATGCAAGATGTAGTCATCAACGTAAAAATACATTACCGCGCTGATCAAGCAACAGATTCAGATGCCATGGACGATGCTCTCAATTACAAAACCATCACCAAAAGAATTATAAAACTGGTCGAAAACAATCGATTCTCGTTACTCGAAAAACTAACTGCTGATGTACTCGCTATTGCCGCGGAACACCCTTGGGTTAATTACGCTGAAGCAGAAGTAGATAAACCCCATGCCTTACGTTTCGCTGATTCTGTTTCTTTATGTTTATCATGCAACAAAGATGCGTAGAGTAAACGTTATTCTAAGGACTTTATGAAAATACTTATCACTGGTGGTTCAGGTTTAATTGGTTCCGCGCTTATTCCTATTCTGCGCCCTTGTGATATTGCTGTGTACACTCGAAATGTGGCCATGGCGGAGCAAATACTTGGGCATAAAATTCACTTTTTATCCACACTTACACATCTTTCCAATTTAGACGACTACGACGTTGTCATTAATCTAGCCGGTGAACCCATTGCCGCAAAAAAATGGACAGTTGAGCAAAAACATAAAATTGAAAACAGCCGTTGGTCAATCACTGAAAAAATTGTGGCACTTATTAAGGCAGGTGAAAATCCCCCCAAGTTATTAATAAGTGGTTCAGCGATAGGTTTTTATGGTCGTCAGCAGGACCAAATAATTGATGAAAACTTTTCGTCAGCCCATGATGAATTTAGCCACCAACTATGCAAACGTTGGGAATTTTTAGCCAATCAAGCACAATCAGACAAAACCCGCGTGTGTATACTGCGCACGGGTGTCGTCATCACCAAAAGAGGCGGCGCTTTACAAAAGATGTTGTTGCCATTTAAGTTAGGTTTAGGTGGCCCACTTGGTGACGGCAAACAATTTATGTCATGGATACACCTTGAAGACATGCTACGAGGCATCGCCCATTTAATTACCAATGAGAGCTGCGAAGGTGTTTATAATTTCACTGCTCCTAACCCCGTTACCAATAAGGAGTTTAGCCACGAACTTGCCGCTGCTCTTTCGCGCCCATGTCTGTTTACAGTGCCTGAATTTGTGCTACGAATGATGATGGGAGAAATGGCTGATTTGGTTTTATACGGCCAAAGAGTAGTACCTAGTCGTTTACAAGAAAGTGGCTATGAATTTATCTATCCCACTTTATCCCAAGCTTTTGAGTGTTTAAGTAAGTAAGCAAAAGTAGGGATAAATAAAAGGATTGATTGAAGTAACAAAAGATAGAAAGTTGATACCCCAAAGGTAGCAACTTTCTTTTTTGTTTAGACCATCTGACGCAGTAATTGACTGGTATTGAGTGATAATAAACGCCAGCAACCTAACGCCCCAAGAATACCCACTACCAGCGCGCCTGCTATTGGCGCTATGATCCAATACTCTAAATGCCAACTGGCGGGCATTTGAAATATTTGGGTCTGCAACATGTACAAACTGAGCTCGTTTGCTGCGGCGGCCATCGCACCAGCTACCACACCAATGATAATAAATTCAAATACAACACTGGCCCTTATCAGTCTGCCTTTGGCACCTAGCGTGCGTAAAATAGCTAGCTCTTGTTGACGTTCATCCATACTGGCCTGCACTTGAGCAATCAATACCAATGCGCCTGCGGCTAATACTAATATTAGAATAAACTCCACAGCCATTGAGACTTGATCAACAATATTACGCAGTTGGTTAATTCTGGCATCCACATCTATCAAAGTAACGTTAGCAAAAGGCTGCATCAATTGCGTGATATCGGCTTTTCGCTCAGATGGCAAATTGAAACTAGAGATGTAAGTGGGGATAAAACTTTTTAAGGCCCGAGGTTCAATCACAAAGAAAAAATTAGGCTGCATAGATTGCCAGTTAACCTTTCTAATACTGGTCACATTAAGATCAACGATCTCACTGCCAATATTAAAGGTCAACTTATCACCTAAGCTAAGCCGCATACGTTCTGCAATGCCTTCCTCAATAGAGACTTCGTAAGGCCTTTCGGCTACGGTGTCGTTATCATTGTTAACGCCCAACCATTTCCCTTGCACCACTTCGCTACCCTTTTGCAAAGTATTGCTCCAGGTTAGATTGGCTTCTCTACCTAATCCGTCACGACCATTGCTTTGTTCATTTGGATCTTCTTTAGAGACAGCAGTACGCACTTTTTCATCGTTTACAGCAACAAATCTGCCACGCACAACAGGGTAAAACTTATCAACAACAACTTGATTTGAAACGAAATGTTGTTGCAAATTAGGTTGTTGCGCTTGGCTGATATTCACTAAGAAGTAATTAGGTGTGCCTTGCGGCAATTGGTTTTGCCATTGTTGTACCATATCGTTGCGCATCACTAATACGATCAAAAGCAACATAATAGTCACGGCAAAACTAATCAATTGCACACTATTGTCCATTGCTCGGCGATGAATTCTGGCCCACGCTAATTGCCAAGCGCCCATTTTTCCTTGACCAAATTTACGCCCAACCCAAATCAATCCATAGGTTACGGCTAACAAACTAACAACCAACACTATGCCTGTCACAAATAGGATAGCGCTGACTTTAATATTTTGGCTATAGGCCCACATCAACAAAAATATCGCGCCGCCTGATGCTACAAATTGGATCAATCTCGAACTTAAATTAGCCCCTAGATCTCGGCGTAATACACGCAGAGGCGAGACAGAAAATAATTTCATCAATGGGTACAATGAAAACAACAGCGCACACACAGTACCAGTAAAGATGGCGATAATCAGTGGACGCCAATGCCACACATCCATCGACACATCGACCTTGCCAGCAATAGCTGCGACAACGAGTTGTTGTATGAGGAAGCCCAATATAGCGCCAATGGTGATCCCCAAAGCAGTAATAAACAAAATCTGTAATAGATAAATTTGTTGCACCATTTGTTTCGGTGCACCTAAGGTTTTCATTATCGCCACTGGATCATAATGACGCATGCTATAACGCTGTGCAGCTACTGCTATCGAGACCGCGGCCAAAACAATGGCTAACAAACTGGCCAATAAGAAATATTGCCCTGCTCTGCCCACAGCTCGGCCTATGCCAGATTCATCGTCTTCAATAGAGTCCCAGTCGTGCAGCTCTCTGTCTAGTTGCGGTTCGAGCCAATCGTAATAATCATCTAAATCAGCAGCATCGCCGGTAAAAAAGTAACTATAACCCACTCGACTACCTGGCCCTTCAACCTTAGTTGCCGCTAAATCTTCTTTTGATATCAATACTTTAGGATCGCCACCAAACACACTAAATCCAGCGTCAGGCACTTCGGTCAAAACTTTGCTGACCTTAAATATCTTGTCACCTACTTCAATATTGTCGCCAATGTTAATCCCTAAGGTCTGAAACAATTGAGATTCAATCCAGGTCTCTCCAGACTCGGGGAGTTGGGTGATAGCTACTCCTTGAGTGAAGGGTTCATTGGCTACTTTGACTGTGCCTTTGAGAGGATAGCCCGTACCTGCAGCCCTTAAGTCCACCAAGTCCATTTGTTCGTTAGCAAAAACCATAGAACGCGCATAGGTTTGGTGGGCGGTGTTTAAGCCCATCTCTTGGGCTTTTTCAATCCAAGCAAAATCCACCGGTTTGTTTGACTGAAGCACCCTATCTGCAGCAATAAACTCAGCACTTTTTTCAGTTAACGCTGATTTTAAACGTTCACTAAATAACGACAGCGATAACACAGAAGCCACTGACAATATAATCGCCAATAATATAATAGTTAACTCACCACGCTTGGTTTCATGCCGAAATAGCCGCCAAGCTAAACTGAAAGTATGATTGGTCATATCACTACCCCGCTTTTTGAGCGATTGTTTCACTCACGGAGCTAGAAGAAACTTCAGTCAATTCACCTGCTTGCATATGTAATTGGCGCTCACATTTCCCAGCCAACACAGAATCGTGCGTCACCAATATTAAGGTTGTATTAGAATTCTGGTTTAACTCAAACAACAATCTTTCTATTTTTTCACTATTAGCAGCATCTAAATTACCAGTGGGCTCATCAGCAAATAAAATTTTAGGCTGAGAAATAAATGCCCGTGCTATTGCTACTCGTTGTTGTTCACCACCGGATAATTGATTGGGATAGTGATCGCCTCGATGATCTAAGCCAACTAACTCTAGAATATCCAAGGCTCTTTTTTTCGCGTCGCTATGGCCTGCGATTTCAGCTGGCAACATAATATTTTCTAACGCGGTTAAGCTTTGAACTAACATAAAGCTTTGGAAAATAAAGCCTACTTTAGCTCCCCTTAGTTGCGCTCGCTGCTCTTCATCCATGTTTTGCATGGCCTGACCGTCAATATATATCTCACCTTCACTCACTTCATCTAGCCCCGCCAATAAGCTAAGCAAGGTAGATTTACCGGAACCCGACGCACCTACAATGGCAACCGACTCACCCGCCTTGACTTCAAAGCTAATAGGCTTGAGGATCTGTAATTGACCTTGAGTCGTAGTAACTGTTTTGCTAATACCGTTTGTCTTAATCATAGTTGGAGTCATAGTGCTGTTTCTTAATACCAATTCGTTGCGAAATAAAATTTATACATTTTTTATCTTTATACCCTTATTACTGATTTCAGATCAGATACTGGCTAAAGAAACCAAATTGCTTATTTTAGGTGATAGCCTAAGTGCTGCTTATGGTATAAAGCAAGAGCAAGGCTGGGTAAGTTTGTTACAAGATGCGTGGCAAGATCAAGGCATCAAGGTAATTAATGCTGCCATCAGTGGTGAAACCACAGACGGAGCACTAGCTAGGTTACCAAGATTATTAGAGCAACATAGTCCCACTCACATTTTTGTTGAACTAGGTGGCAATGATGGTTTGCAAGGGCATCCAGTAGGTAAGATGCGCGATAATTTAGAGAAAATAATTCAATTATCGCAAAAAAATGCAGTAAAGGTCATCTTGCAACAAATGCAAATTCCAACTAATTATGGAAAAAGGTACACCCAAATGTTTACCGGCAGTTATGCAAAACTAGCGGAAAAATATACGCTGACAATGCTGCCTTTCTTTTTAGAAAACATTGCGTTGGATAATAGTTTAATGCAACGGGATGGCATTCATCCCAATGCTGAAGCACAAATTATTATCGCCAAAGACATGCAAAAAACACTAGGTGAAATTATTTTACCGTGGCAGAATAAAAAATAAACAACTAGAATAACCCTGCAGTCATTCTTTTATGAATAGGAGAACGGTATGGAAATAAGATCATCAGGTGCGGGCTCACTTGGTCAAGTTGCACCCACTCAAACGGGCTCAATACAACAAGTGAATCGAGCTGTGCAACAGACAGCACTAGAAACCCCAGCTCCGCAAGAGAGTCAGCCGCCTCCGGCGCAAGACCAGCGAGTAGGCACTGTTGTTGATGTGAGTGTTTAAAACAAAAAATTGAATAAAAAAAACCGAGTTAACTAACTCGGTTTTTTATTGGACGTTTACTTAATCTATTAATTTAAGGGCGAATATACTGCATCGGCTTAGCTGATTGTAACTGTAAATAGCGGTCTCTGAGTTTACTTTGCCTAGACTGCATATCAATTGACTCTCCTGCAATCAAGACTAACTCGGCAGCCTCAGTTACCTCTAGAGGGTCACCAGACCAAATCACCACATCGGCTGTTTTGCCAGCTTCAAGACTACCGAATTGATCATCAATCCCATATAACCTAGCCACGTTTATCGTTAACGCTGCAAGCCCCTGTTCCCACCTTAATCCATTTGCTACAGCATTACCTGCGTGTTGTCTTGCTAATCGAATATTGTGGGTTTCCATACCAATGCTTACCTGGATTCCAGCATCCGCTAAACGGCCAGCATTTTTTAAGGTTGAGCCTAATTGGTCAAAACCATAAGGAAGGTTAGCTTCAGGGTCTAGGATCACTGAAATATTGTTATCGGCTAATTCTTTAGCCACTCGCCAGCCTTCAGTTGCATAGGTAATAACTATATTCAGTTTAGGTTGGCGTTGTTTTAGGGCAATAACCTGCCTGATATCAGCTGCTCTGCGCGCATCCACTAACAGTGGTATTTCGCCTTTAACTAAAGGGATTAATGCTGCGATGTCAGCCCGACTTAACTCGCCGTGCCATTCATCGCTAGGCGTGAGCGACTTGCCAATGGCAAACTTAGCTTCAGCCAATGCTTTTTCTAAGCTAACCCAAAGTACACTGCGAGAGCCGCCAACTGTGTCAGCGCCGCTATTACCCACTCTAGTGCTGATAAATCCTCGCGCTTGGATTACAGGATTGCTGCTATCAGCCAAAGAAATCAAAGCGCCTTGACCATTAAACAATTGGCCAGTGCGTCCCATTGACGTGGCCGCCGAGGTGACACCTTCAATACGTGCAATAGCCATTAACGACGAATCAGGGTTGATGGCATAGGACACATCAAAAGCCGCGCCCGTCTTAGAGATACTAGTCAAACTAGAATTACTGTCATTGGTACCCGCAGAAAAACCTACGTCGACCAACCCCAAACTAGTGCTAGCACCAATTAACCCTGGTGTTACCACTTTGCCTTTGGCGTCAATCACTTCGTATCCGGCTAACGCGGCGTCGCCTTGCATGACCCTTTGGATTTTACCGTCTTTTATTAACACAGTGGCATTTTCAACCGTGCCTTGTGACGACATGGTATGCACCTTGGCTCCTACAATTGCGATACTTTTAGCATCAACAACTTGGGTCAACAACATACTGCTTAGCAATGAGTATTTAATCAATCTGTTCATTTGCTATCTCCTTCACCGGGTTGTCCCAACTCAAAATCACTTACTGGCCATGAAGCAGGATCGTTACGGTCAAAGATTAACGCCCCATCTAAATAAACATGTTCTGCTTGGGCATAAGTTGAAAACGGGTCAGCGGACCAAATTACCACATCTGCGTTTTTGCCTTTTTCCAACGAGCCAGTTTGTTCAAATATACCAAGCGACTTAGCTGGGTTTGCTGATAACCATTGCCAAGCATCTGCTTGACTAATATCGATACCCGCTCTGCGACCATTGGCCCAAGCTTTGGCGGCTTCCTGATTAAGCCTTTGAATACCTAAATCGCTGTCAGAATGCACTATTGCGCAAGCTTTAGCTGCATGAACCATAGGTACGTTTTCTTGAATTCCGTCATACGCTTCTAATTTAAAGCCCCACCAATCAGCCCACATCGCCGAACACACCCCAGACTCTGCGAGTTGGTCAGCAATTTTGTAAGACTCAACCGCATGATGAAATGCCGATATCTTATAATTAAATTCTTTCATGACATCCAACATGGTGCCCATGTCGTCGGCACGGTAACAATGCATATGAACTAGAATTTCGCCTTTTAACGCTAGCGCCAAGGTTTCTAATTTCAAATCACGCTTAGGTACACTGACGTCTTTACCCGCTTCATGGTCAGCATAATATTTGTCCCACTTACGCTGGTAGTTTTGTGCATCTGACCAAGCTTGCCTATAACCTGCAACGTTACCCATTCGTGTTGAAGGGCCGCCCTTTTTGCCATATACCCGTTTAGGGTTTTCACCGCAGGCCATTTTCATACCGTAAGGTGCATCTGGAAATTTCATGTCTTGTACGGTTGCACTGGGCAAATTTTTGACTGTTACACCTCGTCCACCAACTAAATTCGCAGAGCCCGGCAAAATTTGCATAACAGTAACACCACCAGCCAAGGCTCTTTGAAAACCAGCATCTTGTGGCCAAATAGAATGTTCTGCCCAAACTTGCGCAGTGACAGGTTTGGTTGCCTCGTTGCCATCAGAATGAGCAGTACCACCGGGAGCTGGATAAACCCCTAAATGACTATGCACATCAATAATACCAGGGGTAACCCACTTGCCTTTAGCATCCACTGTCACGCCGTCATCTGGTAAGGTCAAATCATTACCTATACCGACAATTTTGCCATCTTGTAATAACACCGAACTGTCATTAAATACACCACCGATACCATCTAAAACCGTAGCATTAGTAATTAATACACTTTTGCTAGCCATTGGCTTATAAGTGCTTGGAAAGGGGTTTTGATTTATCTGAAACGCTGGTTCTTTGGCTTTATCTTGGTCTGAGTCTGAGCAACCCACCAAAGCAAATAAGCCTGCAACAGCAGCCAACTTAAACAGCTGTCGCTTATTATCTAAAGTTTTCATATTGTTCCCTGATACTGAGTCGTTATTGTGTATGAAAAAGCAATCTGTGTTGCTTATAGCTCATCCTAATATCATACGTATGTTTTTACTAGGATTGGATCTGTTGCAAGATTTCATCGGCACCTTTTAACGCTCTAATCCGCATAAACAATACTTCAGCGTCTGGGTACTGTCGGCTTAAATAACCCAACCATTGTTTGACTCGATTAGGGTAATATTTGCCCTTATCCCCAAACAGTTCGTAACCGGAATATCGTACCAGTAAAGCCCTAACCTGCTCCCAAGGCATATGCGCTTGTTGCCCCTTAATCACCTGAGCCAAATTCGGCATGGCCAAGGCACCACGGCCCAACATGATGTTTTCGCAATTTGATTGCTGTTGACAATTTGAAGCGTCGGATTCATTCCAAATTTCGCCATTGGCTACAATTGGAATATCAACATGCTGTTTGATCTTGGCGATCCAGTCCCAGTAAGCAGGTGGCTTATATCCGTCAACCTTAGTTCTCGCATGGATAACTAACGAGTCAGCCCCTGCATCAGCAATGGCCTGTGCATTAGCTACCGCCAAAGACGTATCATCGAAACCTAAACGCATTTTGGCACTCACGGTTTGCCCTTTGGGAACAGCTTGACGTACAGCTTTAACAATTTGGTAAATCGTTTCAGGCTCCCTAAGCAACACCGCTCCCCCTTTGCTTTTGTTGACTGTTTTAGCAGGACAACCAAAGTTGAGGTCTACGCCATGTGAGCCCAATTCAACTGCGCGAAAAGCGTTTTCAGCCAGCCAATCAGCATGTTGACCTAACAACTGCACTTTCACTGGCACACCATTAGGTGTAAAACCTTGATTATTTAATTCAGGACATATCCGATAGAAGACTCGTTTAGGCATCAATTGGTCAACAATTCGAACAAACTCAGTCACGCATAAATCAAAACCGCCCACTTGGGTCAACATGTCACGCATCAGGTGGTCCACTACCCCTTCCATCGGCGCTAAGGTAATTTGCACTAACGCATCTCACTTTCAGGTTTGTTCAACTTACGTATGGCACATGCCTGCACAATATCAAACTGCTGCTGTGAGCTTGCAGTACTCCAAATCAAGATTTCATCCAACATTCTAAAACAGCCCAAACACATGTCTTTGTCATCAAGACAACAGTTTCGGATACAGGGAGATTCGATGGATTCGGAAGGATTAGTCATGGAAGATTCATTCTAAATAAATTATGTGCATTCTATCAATAAGCTTAGAGGAAACCAAAGTTTATAAAAGCCACAAAGTCTGAAAAATGCATGAACTTGAAAAAGAGTTTGGACTGAGATATCCCATTAAAAATGAATGCCATGGTTATCAATAGCATCTCTTCTTTAACTCTGTTTATAATCTCTCGATGATCATCAAAACCTTCATACTCTCACTTATCATTATGATATTCGTCAGTCTTTTGGCTGAACCGATTGCTCGTTGGCTTCGCTTACCTTTTGTGGCAATTTTAATCGTGGTTGGCTTTATTGGTTCTGAGTTGGTGGTAAACTTCGGATACGACACGGGCATTCGTGCTAGCAATTTTCCTCTGTTAGTATTTTATGTGTTTTTGCCTATTATCATTTTTGAATCTGCCTATAGTATCGACCAGACACAATTACGAAAATCATTATTACCCATTCTAGTTTTGGCTTTACCTATTATGATTCTGGCCACAGTAATCATAGCTTTTCTACTCTATTTTTTTATAGGCCATCCGACAGGATTTCCAATTTACACAGCACTCGTAGCTGGTTCCCTTTTAGCAGCTACCGATCCGATGGCGGTGATCCGCCATTTAAAGGCATTAAAGACATCCAATGAAACCATCGTACTTTTAGAAGGTGAAAGTTTATTTAACGATGCAATAGGTGTTGTTCTATTCACCTCTTTTGTCGCAATCGCCATAAGCTTTAATGGTGCTGGTTTCGGTGATTTTTCTATAGATTGGTGGGAAAAACTGACAATTTTTTGTTGGCAGTTTTTTGGTGGTCTTGTATTTGGAATACTCTGTGGCTTAATCGGTACATTTTTTAGTTTTATATTAAAGACTCGAATATTAGAAAATATTTTATTGATAGCCATCGCCTATGGCTCGTTTATGCTGGCTGAAGATTATTTACAAGTCTCTGGCATGATGGCAGTGTTAAGTGCGGGCCTCATCATGAATCAAGCTCATCATAAATATGTTTCCAGCAAGGATAAGGAGTTTATTGATTACTGGTGGCATGTGATCAGCTACTTTTCAAACTCAATGCTATTCCTACTACTGGGTGTGACTATAACAGTGCAGATGTTTACCGATAGATGGTTAGCCATGCTTTTAGCTATTGGCGCCGTTTTATTGGTGAGACTGCTTTCTGTTTTTGCTTTTCTGCCTTTATTCACTAGTTTCAACAAATTTAGCCTAAGTTCGAAAGATAGTCTTATATTGACATGGGGGGGAGCTAGGGGAGCAGTGACTGCTGCTTTGGCCTTATCTCTACCTATTGAAATTGAAGGCTGGTGGACAGTTCAATCTATGGCCTTTGGCGTCATTTTATTTACTTTATTTATTCAATCCCCAACCATTCCTTGGATTTTAAAGTCCAAACCAACAAAAACTAAGTAACATTCGTAACCTATAAATAAGTATTTTCGCACCAGTGGTTAGACCAGTTAAAATATCTGCTATACTCCATAAAAGTTTATCAAAACCAACCAATTTGGAGTTCTACTATGTTGCAGTACAAAGCGCCTATTATGGACATAAAGTTTCTTATTGAAGATGTATTTGACTATTACCCTCACTATGAGAAATACCCTGAATTCGCTGAAGCGACACCTGATTTAGTAGATGCAATATTACAAGAATGTGCAAAATTTTGTGAAAACGAATTATTACCTTTAAACCAAAGTGGTGATAAAGAAGGCTGTAAATTTGACAATGGCGTTGTCACTACACCTAAAGGCTTTAAAGAAGCTTATAACAAGTATGTCGAAGGCGGATGGCAAAGTTTATCTCACCCTATCGAACATGGCGGTCAAGGACTTCCACCTTCATTAGGCATGGCGAAACAAGAAATGATGGGCACTGCGAACTGGTCATGGGCAATGTATCCCGGCTTAAGTCATGGTGCGATGAACACAATTCAGACCCATGGCACAGATGAACAAAAAGAATTATTCCTTACTCGTTTAACCGAAGGTACATGGACAGGCACTATGTGTTTGACCGAACCTCAATGTGGTACAGACTTAGGCCAAGTTAAAACTAAAGCTATAGCAAATGACGATGGTACTTATGATCTTGTGGGCACTAAAATATTTATTTCTGCTGGCGAACACGATTTAACCGAGAATATCATTCATATCGTTTTAGCTCGTCTTCCTGGTGCACCTGAAGGCACGCGCGGTATTTCATTATTCATCGTGCCAAAAATGCAAGTCGACTCACAAGGTAACCTAGGTGAATCCAACAACGTCACCTGTGGTGCCATTGAAGATAAAATGGGGATCAAAGCCTCGTCCACTGCAGTATTAAATTTTGATGGTGCCAAAGGTGTATTGATAGGCCCTGAAAATAAGGGTTTAGAATGTATGTTCACCTTTATGAACACCGCTCGTGTAGGAACGGCGTTACAAGGTGTCTGCGCCTCTGAACTGGCTTATCAAAACTCATTATTGTATGCCAAAGACCGTTTATCCATGCGTGCCTTAACCGGTAAGAAGTTTCCAGAAAAAGTAGCAGACCCCATCATAGTGCACCCTGACGTGCGTAAGATGTTGATGACTCAAAAAGCCATCTCAGAAGGTGGACGTGCCATGGTGTATTATACAGCCAAGATTGCTGATGATATAGAAATGGCAACAACAGATGAAGCACGTAAAGCAGCAGACGATAGATTAGGCTTTATCACCCCAATTCTTAAAGCCTTTTTAACAGAACTAGGCTGTGAAAGCGCCAGTCATGGTATGCAAATATTTGGTGGCCATGGCTATATCAAAGAATGGGGCATGGAGCAGATTGTTCGTGATGTACGTATCGCAACTTTGTATGAAGGCACAACCGGTATTCAGGCACTGGATTTATTAGGCCGTAAAGTATTACTAACTCGTGGTAAGTCATTAAAAGCGTTCAGCAAAGAAATCTTAGTTTTCTGTAAAGACAAAAGTATGCTTTCTAGTAACCCACACAAACGTCAAATGAATAAGTTTGTTTGGGCATTAAGTAAAAATGTCGCAAACTGGCAGCAATACACCATGCGTTTAGCCCTTAAAGCTAAAAAAGACAGAGACATTGTGGGTTCAGCCTCAGTCGATTATTTAATGTACTCAGGTTATATCATGATGGGTTATTTCTGGGCACAAATGGCTCAAACAGCTTACGAAAAATTAGCCGGTGATGTTGAAAACCGTGACTTCTATCGTGCCAAAATTAAAACCGCTGAGTTCTATTTTGAACGTTTATTACCGAGAACTAAGTCTTTGGCCAAAACCATGATGGCCGATCCAAAAACGTTAATGCAGCTAGACGAAGATTTACTTTCTTTTCTGTAAATGAATGATACTTAGTTTGGACTCTGAGTGGTCGTGAAAGTCTACTCAGAGCTTCAATTGCCCAGTTATTAGAGTAAGAAAGAACCCGCTAGTAAATTAACAAAGGTTACTGATAGGCTGTGGGACTTTTTAACCGCGACATTACCAAACAAAATACGCTAAGCTGAAACTTCCAAGGTAAAAATATAGTCGTCTATGAACTACAGTAGTCACTTCAACATTCACGTTTATGACTCTCTTATTGTGTCCAAATTGAGAGGTAATTGGTCTCAACACGACGACCTGTCTTATATTGCATCATTAGCTGAAGAAATAGATGTATTACAGAAAAACTCTTGGGGCATCTTAGTGGATATGCGAGGCTGGATAGTGCCAGAAGGTTACACTCAACCTACGTTTAAAATTACCCTTGATAGATTTAATCAAAAAGTAGAATGTTGGATTGTTGACAATATGAAGCAAGGTGACTTTTTACTGCCGTATTTTCAAAACGCACCAGTCAAACCAATGAAATTTTTAAATCCTAGCGATGCAATAACACACATCGTAAAAGCCGGGTTTGATTTATCTATATCGGATATCTGAATCGAATCTTAGGGACCCTCTTCCATTTTGCCCATCATTATCTTGAAGCAATAAAAAAGCCGCTTAGTTACTTAAGCGGCTTTGATATTTGGCGTCCCCAAGGGGATTATAAAATACGTCCATGTATTTTACCGCTTCGCGGCCGCGCTAAAGCACGTTCAAAAATGTTCCAGACATTTTTGTATTCGGGCTTTCCCTGCCCTCACCAGCTTGGGCCGCGCTAAAGCACGTTCAAAAATGTTCCAGACATTTTTGTCGAACCGTAGGGGTTCTCATCCCCTTGGGTCTTCATTTTCTTGAAGCAATAAAAAAGCCGCTTAATTGCTTAAGCGGCTTTGATATTTGGCGTCCCCAAGGGGATTCGAACCCCTGTTACCGCCGTGAAAGGGCGGTGTCCTAGGCCTCTAGACGATGGGGACAGAAACTTAGTCTATCGAAGTACACTTCGATAAGTTTCTGTAGGCGAGGTGAGCTGGAAAACCATGCGACCTTATCTCTACAAAAACCAAACTTCTATCAAACTTTTTATTAACTGGCCTAGGCGGTAGTTAATAATCCTTGTTTTCAAACTTAAGTTAAATCATTTAACTTAATCAATATGGCGTCCCCAAGGGGATTCGAACCCCTGTTACCGCCGTGAAAGGGCGGTGTCCTAGGCCTCTAGACGATGGGGACAACAATTTTGCTTATCAAAGCTTAGCTTTGATAAATTGTTGTTAGGAGAAGTGAGCCTGCAAACTGAGCGGCAGTATCTTTTCCGAACAACTAAAATAATTGTCTTCCGATATAAAAAAACCTTTCAGTTTCTATTTATCAGTCTTATCTATTTATCTACTGGCCTAGGTGGTAGTAGACAATCCTTGATATTGGTGGAGCCAGGCGGGATCGAACCGCCGACCTCTTGCGTGCCACGCAAGCGCTCTCCCAGCTGAGCTATGGCCCCAAACTTATTAAATAAGCTTGCGCTTTTACCCAACAAGTAGGTGTCGTTCCGTGACAGCGGGGCGCATTCTAGGCATCTGCCCTTTTTATGTCAACGATTTTTTCAGGAATTTTCTCTGTTTGCTATAAATTCGAGCGCTTTGTTTATACGTTGTTCAATTTGTGCAGGTTTTAGTAAATTTAAAGTTAAATCTAATGAAGGCGAATTGCCTGCTCCTGTAACGGCAACACGCAATGGCATTCCTACTTTACCCATACCTATCTCTAACTCTTCAGCGGTTTGATTAATTGCATCGTGGATAGACTCAGTATTCCACTGTGTTAACGCTGATAATTTACTTTGTACAAGTAACAAAGCCTCTTTTGCAACAGGACGTAAATGTTTTTTAGCCGCTTTTTCATCAAACGCTTCATATTCCTGATAAAAATAACTACTGATTTGAGCTAATTCTTTTAACGTCTTAACCCGGTCAGCTTGCACGCTAATCACGTCTTCTAAGGCAGGGCCTTGAGTAACATCGATACCTTGCTGAGCAAAATGCCATTTGGCATGTTCCGCCACTTCTTTAGCTGGCAGTGTTTTGATGTAGTGTTGGTTTAACCATATAAGTTTATCGGTATTAAATGCAGAAGCAGATTGACCTATTGCATCTAAAGAAAACAACTCAATCATTTCTTCTAAAGAAAATATTTCCTGATCGCCATGTGACCAACCAAGGCGCACCAAATAATTTAATAAGGCTTGAGGTAAATAACCGTCATCCCTAAATTCCATCACACCAACTGCATTGGTACGTTTTGATAGTTTTTTACCATCATCACCTAAGATCATAGATACATGAGCGTATTCAGGGATAGGAGCGCCTAAAGCAAGTAATATGTTGATTTGTCGCGGGGTATTGTTGATATGGTCTTCACCACGCACTACGTGGCTAATTCCCATATCCCAGTCATCAACGACTACGCAAAAATTATAAGTAGGCGCGCCATCTGTACGACGAATGATTAAATCATCCAGTTCACTATTCGCAATCTCGATATCACCACGGATATGATCTTTAATCACCACACTACCTGTTTGAGGTGTTTTAAATCGAATCGCAAAAGGTTGGTCTTGTGGATGATCGGTGCGGTCGCGCCATGTACCTGGGTAACGAGGCTTTTCGCCCTTGGCCATTTGTTCTTCGCGGATTGCATCCAACTCGGCTGCAGGCATAAAACATTTATACGCTTTACCTTCAGCTAACAACTGGTCGATTAGTTGGTTGTAACGATCAAAACGTTGGGTCTGATAAAAAGGTCCATCATCCCAGTCTAATCCTAACCACTGCATACCTTCTAGAATTGCATCAATCGCAGCCTGAGTAGAACGTTCAATATCTGTATCTTCGATACGTAATACAAATTTTCCGCCTTTACTTTTAGCGTACAACCAAGAATAAAGCGCGGTACGTGCGCCTCCAACGTGTAAATAGCCAGTAGGGCTAGGAGCGAATCGAGTTACCACTGTCATTTAATTAAACCTATTGCAAAAAATTGGCGGCATTTTAACAGCCAATGCAACGAATTTATATCTAGAAACAAGCTTTTAATGTAAAAGTCAAAAACCTGCAAAACTTCACTAAGTCCTTTGATAAACTAAATAAAAATCAACCACCAGAACTAAGCCATTGAAAGCATCCGCTGATTATTATTGTGTGCACAACTTAGCAAGGTTACCCCCACTGACCTGTGGTTTTAGCCAGCAAAGTTATATCACTCAACATTTTCAGAAACAGGTAGGAATTTTACAGAGTCAATTCCAACCTACTATGACTAGCAGCAGGAGTTAATCGTTTTGCCTTCCACTTCCCCTCAATCCATATTCATCTCAGGCGTGAAAGACATATTTCCGCTGGTAGTGGCCGCTATGCCATTTGGTTTAGTATTTGGCGCCATGGGACACGCCCAAGGTCTAGCAGACTGGGTGATTTTAAGTATTTCAATTTTTGTTTTTGCCGGCGCTTCGCAATTTATTGCCATAACCATGTTAGCCACCGGGGCAGCCTTACCTGTGATAGTCCTAACCGTGTTTATCGTTAACCTTAGGCACATGTTATACAGCGTGTCGCTTATTCCTATTGTGCAAGGTTTAACCCAAAAGTGGCGATGGCCAATGGCTTTTGCCCTTACCGACGAAACCTTTGCTGTTGTTTACAACAAAATGTCGCTATCGGGCACACATCAGCACCTACCAATTTATTACCTAGGTTCGGCAGTGTTTATGTATCTGAATTGGATTTTATGCACCTGGATCGGCATTTTACTTGGCAGCCAACTCCCCTCTTTAACTAGCTTCGGCCTAGATATAGCTATGGTAGTGGCGTTTATTGGCATAGTTGTGCCTAACCTAAAATTACCCAGTCACTGGTTATGCGCAATAACTGCAGCGGCTTGTGGTTTGTTAACCTACCAATGGCCACATCAAACGGGCTTACTGATATCTAGCCTATTAGCCATAGTTGTAGGCGTGTTGGCAGAAAACCGTCTAGTGAAAAAATCCCCTGCTGAAGGTGACTCCCATGAATGAAATGTTATTAATTGCGGCGATGGCAGCAGTTACTTTTATACCTCGATTATTGCCATTTGCGTTAGCTAGTCGACTGAGGTTACCTAAACCTATGCAACAAGCACTGTCTTATGTGCCAATAGCAATACTCAGTGTGATCATTGTACAAAGTATTTTTTATCGAAACGGAGCACTGGCATTACACCTGACCAACCCATTTTTGTGGGCAAGCCTAGTGGCGTTTATCACCGCTTTAATTCAAAAACGTTTATTTGTAACCATACTTATGGGCTTACTTAGTTACTCTATTTTGAAGTTTTGGTTACTGCATTAAGTGAAAATGCATAAATTTTCAACACTCGATGTCAAAAACGAACAGATTTCACCCATACAAACAATAATTTTCATTTAGGTGTTGACAGTCAAAAGCCCATACCTATAATAGCGCTCCACTTACCGGCCAAGGCTAGTAAGTAAGAAACATTTTGGTCGCTTAGCTCAGTTGAAAAAAGACAGAGCATCGCCGCTCTTTATAGGAGACGGTCGAGGGACACTGGTTCAAATCCAGTACAGTATTTTGGTCGCTTAGCTCAGTTGGGAGAGCATCGCCCTTACAAGGCGAGGGTCACTGGTTCAAGCCCAGTAGCGACCACCACATTTTTGTTAGAAAAAACAGTACATTGGTCGCTTAGCTCAGTTGGGAGAGCATCGCCCTTACAAGGCGAGGGTCACTGGTTCAAGCCCAGTAGCGACCACCACTTCTTATCTTCATGTTTTATATACACTTTACCCGTTTATTTCCAAATGCTATTCGAGCGAATTCGGGTTAGGTGTCAAAATGTGTGGCGGATCCGTGCCGAATCT
>Ga0209495_1000564_pt1 | contig 28611 bp, 18 predicted proteins | sample EN1Hudsemesocosm_FD_184629 | JGI IMG/M metagenome (GOLD analysis project Ga0209495, IMG submission 184629) | Methane-oxidizing microbial communities from mesocosms in the Hudson Canyon - EN1E Hudson Canyon (SPAdes) (version 2) | ecosystem: Environmental > Aquatic > Marine > Cold seeps | place... | reverse complement strand
GAATAGCATGTTCGCTACTATAGATACCTGACCAGTCTGGACCGCGATGACGTAATAAACGAGAATATTCTAAAGCTTTCGGACGAAGTGCGTCTGCACCTGTTTTTATATCTAATATACCAAAGATCGAACACATTGAAGCGCTACTCCTTTAAATTATTAACAAATTGTAGAAGGGATGAAAGATTTTTCATACCTTGAGCACACTTTGCCAGTTATGAAAATAATATCAAGTCTATTTTATTATCAATAGTAGATAAAAGGTTATAAGGAGTCGTCAGCTTAGTGTACTCTTTGGTGAAAACAATATTGAAGGAAATATATGAACCTGAAACCCATGCTAATGACCGCTCTCTTTTTATTATTGCCGAGTCAGCCTTTATTTGCTGTTAGTGATTTATCTGTTGAAGAAAACCGCATTGATAAAGCTAAACAAACTATGCCTCTTATTTTTACGCCGTTTGCGGCAGAGCTTGAAAACTTTGCTCATCAAATTAACCAAGCTAAAAGTTTAACGGCTTTAACCCAACATGTACTTCGCTACGGTACAAAACGTTGGCAAAATGGTGTAGAGCAATTTAACAACAGTGGCGATTTTGATGATCGAGTACTCTATTGGTCGCGTTTAGAAATGTCTAAGTTGGTGAAGCTTTCTCCTGTGTATGCGTCGCTGTTACCGACACAACAACAAGATATATTATGGAAACTCGAGCTTTTAACGCGGGGTCAGCAAGACATAAAATTCGATAAAGGCACGAATAAGAAAATTTTGGTCACAGGTTTTGATCCATTTTTTCTAGATAGAAATATTGATCAAAGTAATCCATCAGGAGTGGCTGCTTTAGCCCTTGATGATTTAGTTATTAACTTCGAAGGGAAAAGCGCAGAAATTGAAACGTTGATTGTACCGGTACGTTTTGCTGACTTTGATCAAGGCATGATAGAAGCTTTATTATCGCCATATTACGACCAAGTAGATATGATAGTTACAATAAGTATGGGGCGCGAAAATTTTGATTTAGAAAGATTTCCAGGGTTACGACGCAGCGCTAAAGCGCCTGATAACGCTAATATATATACAGGTGCCGATCAAAAAACACCTTTAGTTCCGCAACTTAATGGTAAGCCACTAACAAGTCCTGAGTTTGTTGAGTTTAGTTTACCCGTTGCAGCTATGCAAAAAGCGGTCGGTCATTACAAAATTAATGACAATAAAAACATAACAACATTAACTGGTAATCGAACCGCTAATAACTTAGCGGAATTAGCAACAGAAACATCTGTGCAAGGTTCAGGAGGAGGTTATTTATCAAATGAAATATCTTACCGGAGCATCGTATTGCGCAATAAACTTAATGTCAATTTACCTGTAGGGCATATTCATACTCCGCGAATAAAGGCTTTTGAACCCGAAACATCTAAGAAGGTTGTTGAGCAAATTAAGCAGATGTTAAGTTTTGCACTTACCGAAATATAAATTTTTTGCAAAATAAAAAGTACAGAAAATAAAAGGGCTTATTTCAAATAATGAAATAAGCCCTTTTTTAATAGGAAATATTAAATGCTGTTAGTTACATCAACTGACAGTTTTATCATTTGACCAGGTTGTAAATATTTTTTGCGGTTTAAACTATTCCAGCGTTCTATGTCGCTAATTGAAACATTAAATTTGTCAGCAATACGAGCAAAGGAGTCACCACGTCTCACCTTATACGTAATATTACGCATAATAGCCTGTTCTGCAGGTTGGTATGTTTTAGTAGACGTTAAGTTATTTTGTGTTACTGCTGCTTTTTTCCATATAACTAATTTTTGTCCGAGCTTTAAAACATCGCGAGGCGCCATACCGTTCCATTTTGCGATGCTTCGACTACTCACTTTATATAGCTGTCCAATATCCCATAAGGTATCGCCTGATACCACAATATGAGATGTTTTATCCCCACTACGTTTACTATTTTGGGTTTTTACTAAACGTTGCTCTTGTGAAAAAACATAACTCTCTAGTGATTGAGTCGCTACAGGAATTAATAAATGTTTACCGGCACGGATCTGCGTACCTTTGATATTGTTAATCTGCTTTATTAACTTGATATCAGTATTAAATTTATTAGCTATTACACCTAAATTATCACCATTTTTAATTTTATAACGTTGCCATGCCAAGCGTTCTTTTTGAGGAAGCTGTTCAAGTTTACTCTTAAAGTCAGCAACTTTGTGGTTGGGTATTAATAAATTATGTGGGCCATCAGGATCTGTTGCCCAACGATTAAAACCTGGGTTTAAACGCTGTAATTCAGCTAATGATAAGTCAGCCAATGTAGCAGCTTTTGCCAAATCAAGCTGTGACTCGATATTAATATTGGTGATCTGACTCTTATTCTCAATTTCATAAAGTTTTATATTGAAATCGTCAGCACGTTTTATTACGTCGGCTAGAGCAAGAAGTTTTGGTACGTAAGCTCTGGTCTCTTTAGGTAAATCTAAAGACCAAAAATCTGTCGGTAAATTTTTACGTGCATTCTTTTTCATCGCACGTTTCACACGACCTTCACCGGAATTATAAGCAGCCAGTGCTAATAACCAGTCGCCATCAAAAAATTTATTCAAATATTTTAAGTATTTAATAGCACCTTGTGTTGAAGCTATTACATCTCGGCGTCCGTCGTACCACCAGTTCTGTTTCATACCAAAACGTTTGCCTGTTGCAGGAACAAATTGCCACATACCTGAAGCACGACCATGAGAGTATGCAAAAGGGTCAAAGGCACTTTCAACAATAGGTAAAAGCGCTATTTCTAAAGGGATATCATTTTTTTCGAGTTCTTCTACTATATAAAATATAAAAGGTTCAGCACGTTGCGCTACACGGTCTAGATACTCTGGATGTTTTACAAACCAATTACGCTGAACAGCTACGCGCCTGTCTTCAGGAATTTCAAAAGTGAACTTAGTGCGAATACGCTGCCAAATATCATCTGAAACATAAATGTCATCAACTATTTTCGGGTCAGTTAATGTGAAGTCAACATCAGCAACAGGATGAATAATATCAATAGTTTCATCGGTTAATATTGCTTGATTAATTTCAGCAGTAGTGGCTATATTTGGGTTTTGGGCGTTTGTTAATTTGTCGTCTGCACCATGCTGTAATGAGGTTATTTGACAACCCATTAAAATAATAGCGGCAGAAACAGAGAGTGAAAGCGGTAAAGCTTTTGAAAAACAATGCTTTTTAGAACGTGATTTATTTGATGTTTTTGAGAAATAGTTCATGTATATACTATATTATTTTACTTAAGGTTAGTTTCACTTATTTGGCCCTTTTATTCAAGCGCGGCTTGAATGAACGTAACCAAGGGCAAGCTTAAAATTCATTTTTCCATTGTCTAATCGTAGTAAAGGTTTCTAAGGTGTTTACCGCCTTTATTCCACTAAAATTAGCTGCACTATCGATGATTTCTTGTTGTTCACAACGGAGGAATGGGTTGATTTTTTTCTCGAGTAAAATCGAAGTAGGAATAGTTGATATATTCTTTTCTCTGCGCTCTAATACTTGATTATAGTAGTGAACAAGTTCAGCATTTTTAGGCTCTACGGCGAGGGCGAAGGTTAAATTAGCTAAGGTGTATTCATGAGCGCAATAAACATGCGTTCTGTCTGGTAAATCAGTTAAACGTGTTAAAGCGGTTAACATTTGTTTTGGTGTTCCTTCAAATATTCGTCCGCATCCACCAGAGAATAATGTATCGCCACAGAAAACCACATCGTTTGAGTAATAACCAATATGGTCTAGCGTATGTCCAGCGAGGTCAATAATTTCAAAAGACAGCTCGAGTGCTGTAATTTCGATAGTTTGTTTGTCTTTAACGCGAACATCAGTATGTGCTATCTTTTCATTTTCAGGTGCATAAACCGTTATTGGCCAATTTTTATTTTGACAGTAATTTTTTAATTCAGCGACGCCACCCGTATGATCAGCATGATGATGGGTGATTAAAATGGCACAAAGCTGTAAATTATTTTCTTCTAAAAATTTAATACAGGGTTTAGCATCTCCTGGATCAACCAATGCAACAGGTTTTAGTGTTTCTCCATCAGCTAAATTTACGCTGGGTGATGTTATAGCCCAAAAATAATTGTCAGTAAAAGCTGGAATAGCGGTGATCAAAATTGGCTTTAGTGTTTGACTTTGCACGTTAAATCGTCCTCAATAAAGATAGAGTTAGTAGTATAACCGTAAATGAGCTAAAAAGGCGTATGTAAAAATTATGAAACCTGCATTGGGTTATCGCCAACCTCATTATCCTGAGTCTTGGCAAGCTTTACCAAACGGTGAGGTTATCGTTGATGAAATTAATCATGTGTTAGCGCCTTGGTTGCCAAAGTTTTTTGGCTATCATTTATTAAAAATTGGTGCTCTCAGTGGTTATATCGACAGTTCTAGTTGTCCTATAAAACATCAAATGAATTTGGTTGAAAGAAAACGAGCGGGGGATATTATTGCTGATGTGGACGATTTACCTTTTTTAGAACATAGCATTGATGTCTGTTTGTTAAGCCATGCTTTAGAGTTTTCACTTGACCCACACCACGTTGTTCGAGAAGCAAACCGCGTATTGATCCCTAATGGTTATCTAGTGATCACAGGATTTAATCCTTTTAGTTTGGCGGGTTTAAATAAGTTTATTCCTTATCGGAAAAATAACACCCCGTGGGATGAACGTTTTTTCTCTGCGATGCGAGTAAAAGATTGGTTACATTTAATGGGATACGAAATTTTAGAAGATAAAAAGGTATTACATTCTTCTTTATCAGGAAAACTAAACCAAGGTAAAATTGCAAAATATTGGCAAAAAGCAGCTAGTGAATTTTTACCTAGCCTGGGTTCGATTTATATTTTAGTTGCGAAAAAGCGCGTTCACCCATTAACGCCGATTAAACCTAAGTGGCAAATAAGATCGAAATTCAAACCGGTAGAAGTACCCAGTATGAATTCATCACATAAAACAAAATAATATTTAAATCCCTAAATAAAGAGAACGCAGAAATGATCCATCGTAATGATTTAGAGATACACCTAAATGCCTTGTTAAAACCGGAACAAATTAAGGATTTTTGTCCTAATGGTTTACAAATTCAGGGTAGTGACGAAATTCATAAAATAGTAACCGGTGTGACAGCGACACAAGCACTCATTGAACAAGCCATTCATGAAAAAGCTGATGCTTTAGTGGTACACCATGGTTTCTTTTGGAAGAATGAATCTTATGTTATTCGTGGTATGAAACATAAACGTATAAAAGCACTCATTGAGAATGATATCAGCTTATTTGCATATCATTTACCTTTAGACATACACCCAGAATTGGGCAATAACGCGCAACTTGCCCAGTTATTTGAAATAAATAATGTTCAGCCTTTAGAAGTGGGCAATCCATTAAGCGTTGCAGTACGTGGTGAATTCTCACATCACATTTCTGGTGACGAATTACAAACACGTATTAGTCAGCAATTATCAAGAGATTGTTTACACGTATCACCACCATCAAATAAAAAAATAAAAACTGTTGCTTGGTGTAGTGGTGGCGGACAAAACTATATTGAACTTGCAGCAGAGCAGGGAATAGACGCTTTTATTAGTGGTGAAGTTTCAGAACAAACAACGCATGTTGCTAGGGAAATGGATATTCACTTTTATGCCGCGGGCCACCATGCCACAGAGCGTTACGGGGCAAAAGCTTTAGCCAAACACCTTGAAGATGAATTATCGATACCTAGTCTTTTTATTGATATTGATAATCCTGCTTAGTAACTATTGGCGGAGCTCTAGGTTCATCCAATGGTAAGTGGTGTAATCCTTGAAAATTTAGGATGATAGTACTTACCATTGGTAAAAAAAATGAATAATTAAGAATTTAACAGATACAAGCACTAATTCTTTAACCATTGAACAAACCGGCCAAGGCTTTCGTACCAAGCATGAGTCGTTTGCTCTAAATTCCTTACTTTGGGAATATAATACGGCCAATTCTTTTCATTATCATTCCCTTTTATCCACTTTCCTGCCGGAGCGGCAATAGGATTTACACCTTGAAGTTCAAAGTATTTCATTGCTCTTGGCATGTGGTCAGAATTTGTAATTAATACAACATTTTTACCAGTAACTCTTGGTGCTATTAACTCGGCTTCTTCTTCTGTGTCTTGTGGAAAGCTTTCAACAATTATTTTTCTTTCAGGTATACCGAGCAACATAGCAGCTTCTTTCACTTTTTCAGCGTTACTTGTTTCGTCATGCCCTGCAAAACCGGAGGTAATTAAATGTGCTTCAGGATGCATTCTAAAAATACGAATGGCTTCAACGAGCCGTTGTAATGAACAAATACCTAATTCACTCGTGGCTGGTAACTGAGGTTCGGTTGTGTGCCTGCAACCTAGAATAATAATATAATCAACAGGTTCATTTGAACGTGTAAAAGCTAAATACTGATTTTCAATAGGCGCCATCACTAAATTTGCAAATGGTCGAAATGACCCTAGTGTTAATAATAAAGTCGCTACGATTAAACACGCATAGCTGAACCGTTTTTTATAGTGGTAAAAGATAATAGCCAATACGAGTAGAACTATAATGACACTTAACGGCATTATAAAGGCGCTGATTATTTTTTTGAGTAAAAATAGATCCATAGTTATTTTGCTTATGTAAGTCGCTATATTCCTATTTCACCTTATTTTAAGTGGAACGGGTATAGATTTAAAATATTAATCAAGATTATAATCATCATTAATACTACTTAAAACATAAAGTTGAATTTAAATGCCACATTGCAGCGAGTTTGCCGTATTTTCCGTAATCAAAGAAAATCAAAAAAGAGTGATTGAATTAAGTGAGTCATTGTTTAAAGAAATGAACAATGAAAGAGAAGTACTCATATCACAGCGTATTTTACGAAAAACAGATAACGATGAAGAAATTTGTTGGCAGCTTGTTTGGTTAAATGAAGAAGTCGTTGAAGAAAATAATAAAAATTGGTCGAACTTTCCCAGTAGCGCCGAGTTAGAATCTTTAGTGGGTGAAAGACTTTATTATGGGCATTTCTTAGTGATGTAGTCTCTTTATTTAAATGAGAATATATAGAAATAATGAGTGTTTTTTTCGCTATACTCTCTTTATTTGACGTTAGACAAATAATTATTTAACAGTCTTCGTAATTAACCAATCGTTAACTGTAAAGTCGCTATAATTTAGTTATTATTTGAAAATCTCATGGAGCTCTTGTATGCGTTTATTTTTATTAGCCTTTTCTGCTGTCACATTACTTTCAGGTTGTACGAAAGAAGAAGAACCTTTTCAAGAGGTTGTTCGTCCTATTGCATGGCAAGAAGTTAAACAATCTTCTTTTGACCAAGTTAGACGTTTATCAGGCACTATTTACCCTGTTGAAGAAGCTAATTTAAGTTTTGAAGTGGGTGGTAAGATTGAATGGATAAAAGTAAAGCTTGGTGATGAAGTTAAACGAGGAGATGCACTTGCACGTTTAGATCAACGCAACTTTAACTTAAGCCGCCAATCAGCAGAAGCAAATTTACAAAAAAGCTATGCGGCATTGTCTGAAGCTGAAAATGAATATAAACGCTATGCAGAACTATCTTCAAAAGGGTTAGTGTCTAAGTCTGGTTTTGATAATGCGAAAGCGGCTTTTGAATCAGCAACCAGCGCGGTAAATATCACAAAAACTCAACTTGATATTGCTAAAAAAGACTTAAGCGATTCAATATTAAAAGCGCCTTATAAAGGAAAAATAACTAAACGTCTTAGTGAGCCATCAATGCAAGTTTCTCCCGGACAAGCCATTTTTCAAATTGAAGGTGATGACGGTTTAGAAGTTCAAGTTATGGTGCCTGAAACTCTGATCAGAAATTTATCTAAAGGCAGCGAAATTGATATTCATTATCCTGCTTTTCCTGGGCTAAATAGTAAAGGGACTATCTCTGAAATTAGTTCACGTGCAGCAACAGCTAATGCCTTTCCTGTTACTATTTTAATTAATTCTGAACTCAATAATTTACGTGCAGGTATGACGGCGGAAGTTGACTTTACTTTTCAAGGTGTCGGGCGAACAGGTTTCACGGGTAAAGCATTTCGTTTACCCATATCAGCTTTAGCTTCAGGAGAAGGACAAAAAGCGTATGTATTTGTTTATGATGTTGAAAAGCAAATATTAGAAAAACGTTTAGTGCAAACTGAAAGTATTTTGAATAATGAAGTCTTAGTTTCTGTTGGTTTAGAGCCTGGTGAAATTATTGCTATTGCAGGAGTCTCGTTTCTACGTGACGGCCAATCGGTTAAGTTACTTGATAAACTTGTAAAGCGTTTTAATTAATGTCGTCATCGTATTGCTAAAATTTAGAGACTTATTATGAATTTAACTAAAATTGCTTTTACTTACAGAAAGTCCATTTTAATGGTGCTCGCATTATTGTTGATCAATGGTGTTTTTGCTTACCTGACTTTACCTGCACAAGAAAACCCAACAATTACCATTCGCCAAGCTATTGTTACAACGTCTTATCCTGGGATGGCACCAGAGCGTGTTGAACAATTAATTACTCGCGCTATTGAAAAAGAAATAAGAAAAATACCTGAAGTTGAAAAATTAACTTCTACCTCTATGACAGGGCAATCTGTTATTCACGTTGAGATTTATGACCGTTATTTTAATCTTGATAATATTTGGCAAGATTTACGTAATAAAGTTAAACAAGCTCAAGTGAATTTACCTGAGGGTACGCGAGCACCTTTCGTTAATGATTCATTTGGCGATGTTTCCGTTGTGACTTTAGCATTAACGGCTGATGGCTTTAACTTAGGCGAAATGTATGATATTTCTAAACATATTCGCGACAATTTATACAGTGTAGCTGGAACCAAGAAGGTTGATATTCTCGGTGTTCAAGCTGAGCGAATATACCTTGAAGTTAAAACGGCTAAACTTGCTCAATTAGGTATTTCTCCAAGAAGTATCATCAATGAATTACAGAATCAAAATATTATTAGCCCAGGCGGAGAAATTGACACAGGTTTACGTTCAATCGTCGTGGAGCCAACCGGTAACTTTTCTTCTCTCGATGAAATTGGTAATACGCATATCACCATTACGGGAACAGACGATACTATTGCGCTAAAAGATATTGTCAATCTGCGCCGAGGATACATAGATCCGCCAGACAAACCGGCATACTTCAATGGTAAACCTGCCATTATGTTTGCTGTTTCAATGCTTGAGCAATATAACTTGTTGGAATATGCGCCAAGAGTTAAAACGATGGTTACTAACATTGAAAATAGCTTGCCTATTGGTTACAAGATCAATATTGCGACTTATCAAGCAGACCAAGTTAAGAAAGCGATTGAAGGGGTATCTATCAATGTAATACAAACTTTAGTCATTGTATTACTGGTTGTTATTTATTTCTTAGGTTTACGTACAGGTTTAATTGTTGGTTCGATTGTACCTTTTGTAATGTTGACGACTTTGGCTATTATGAAGTTTACTGGCATGACGTTAGAGAAAATGAGTCTTGCGACGCTTATTATTGCACTGGGTTTATTGGTTGATAATGGTATCGTAATTGCTGAAGATTTTAAGCGGAGAATAGAGCAGGGAATAGATCGCTTTGATGCGATGTGCCAAGGTGGTAAAGAACTTGCGATGCCATTACTGAGTTCATCCGTAACGACCATTTTATTTTTCTTACCGTTAATGCTCGCTGAGCATGTTGCAGGTGAATTTACGCGTTCTGTATCTCTTGTTATTTTAATCACCCTAATGACCAGCTGGGTCTTAGCTTTATGTGTTACCCCTACACTTTGTTATTTTTTTATTAAAGCTGAAAATAATGTGGATAATGAAAATGTTGATTCACAAAGTAAACCTAAAGATAAATCTGATAAATTCTATAAAATTTATGAAACATTTTTACATTGGATTTTAAGCCATAAAGCCATTTTTATGATAATGATGGTGATCACTTTAGTAATATCACTGAGTGGTTTTGGGTTACTTAAGAAACAGTTCTTTCCTGATTCTGATCGTACACAAGTCGTGATGTATATTGATTTACCAAACGGTACGTCGGCGAGAGAAACTGATCGTCAAATGCATGATGTATTCAAATGGTTAGATAATAGAGAACACTTTCCTGAGATAACTAATTACTCTGGTTATTCTGGTTTTAACGGGCCACGTTTTGTCTTGACACTAAATCCTGAAGATCCAACAGATAACAAAGGTTTTGTGGTTATTAATGTTAAAGAAGGCACACCACTAAATCCTTTTGTGAATAAATTACATAACGGTATTATTGAAACTTTCCCAAATGTTTCGGGCCGTGTAAAGCGAATGTTTGCTGGTCCTTCAGATTCAAGCTCTATTAGTATTCAAGTTAAAGGTCCGGATAAAGACATTTTATATGAAAAAGCTAAAGAGATTATGGCTGTATTACAAGCGGTTCCTTATACCAAAAATGTTCGCACCGATTGGGAAAATCGCATTGTTAAAATGCAGGTTAAAATTGATCAACATCGTGCTCGTCGTGCTGGCGTTACGTCTTCTGATGTCGCAACTGCATTACAAGGTTATTATAGTGGTGCTAATGTAACTGAGTATCGAGATGGAGATGATATTGTTCCTGTAGTATTTCGTGCTGATGAGGAAGAACGCTCTAATTTAGATCGACTGCGAACTGTTTCGATATTCTCAAGTCAATCAGGTAAATCAGTGCCCTTATTTCAAGTGGCTGATTTTATACCGGTTAATCAATATTCAAAAATTCAACGCGAAAACATGTTCACCACTATCACTATTGAAGCCAGTAATACTGAGATGACAGCCGAAGATTTAAAAGTGATTATTGATGAGGACATCGAAGCCTTGAAGTCAGATTTACCGGTAAATCACCTGATTGAGTATGATGGCGTTATTGTTCAGTCTAAAGAAGCTCAACAAGCGCTTGGTGCAAGTATGCCTATGGTTATTGGTTTGGTTTTAATTCTGCTGGTTATGCAGTTTAATTCGTTCAGAAGAGCGTTAATTATTGTACTCACTATCCCTTTATCCCTTATTGGTACAATTATCGGATTATTAGTTATGAGCGCACCTTTTGGCTTTATGGTGTCGTTAGGTATTTACAGTTTAGCAGGCATAATCATTAATAATGCGATTGTATTAATTGACCGTATCGAAATAGAACGAACAACGGCTGAAAGCGATTATCAAGCCATCGTGAATTCGTGTTTAACACGTTTACGTCCTATTGCTATGACTACAGTTACCACGATTATGGGCTTGTTACCTTTGTTAATTGATCCTATGTCAATGTTCTATGGTATGGCAACGGTATTGGCTTTTGGTTTAGGCGTAGGAACCGTATTAACATTAGCCGTTGTTCCTGTTTTATATGCTAGTTTTTTTAAGATAAGTCGATGAACTACCAAGTATTACTTGTAGAAGATGATCTTGATTTAGCGGCCACTATTGTTGATTACCTTGAATTAGAAAAGATCTCTTGTGACCATGCTGCAAATGGAATCGCAGGGTTAAAATTCATTAATCAGCAACATTATGATGTAGTGATACTTGATGTTAATTTACCGCGTATGGATGGCTTAACTGTGTGTAAAACCATGAGAGAGCAAGGCATTAATATACCAGTATTAATGTTAACTGCTCGTGAAACCTTAGATGATAAACTCGCTGGTTTTGCTGTAGGTTCTGATGACTACATGGTTAAGCCATTTGAGATGTTAGAACTTATTGCGCGTATACACGTTTTAGCGAATAGACGTAGTGGCTTAACGAATATACTGTCTCTGCATGGTGTTGATGTCGATTTTAGTGCGAAAACAGTAAAGCGTGATGGGAGTATTTTACAATTATCGCCTACTGGCTGGAAAATTCTTGAAGTATTAATGCGAAAATCTCCAGAGGTTGTCTCAAAAGATCAATTGTTAAATGCTGTTTGGGGTGATGAGTTACCAGACAGTGATAGTTTAAAAGTTCATTTGTTTAAATTACGACAAGTAATTGATCGTAAAAGCCAAAACAAGCTTATTCAAACGGTAGCTGGGCAAGGTTTTGTTTTTCGTGAATGAATGAATAAATGGATAAATGAGTGAGGGGGAGAGTGGTTGATTTGAGTCAAGTAAACAATAAAAAGAGCAATATAAAGCAACCGCAAACACTACGTCGGTATGTATTAAAAGTACAAAGCATCATTGCTCTGGTCATTGTGCTGAGTTACACCTTAGTGATTAATTTTTACTTTATTCACGGGCTTGATGAAGCTAATTTTCAGGACATTCATCTAGAGAGTAATGACTTTGCACTTCAATATAGAAGTAATTTAAAACATCCACTGCCTAATACACTGCATTTTAAAGGTTATTTAGGTTGGAAGGACCTCCCTAATATCATAAAAGAAGAATTTCCAAAACTTAAAAATATTAAAAAAGTGACGATGGATAGCATTCGATTATTTAATGATGAAACTTTCATTTTATTACCAGAACAAGCTATTTTCATTGTTGCAGAACCCTTATTTGATGGTAACGTTTTTTATTTAGTTAGAAAAATTAATATCAAAGAATATGATGCACTGAGCCAAATGGGCATTACTAAAATGTTTCAATTAACATGGCCCATTGCGTTAGTTTTTTTATTAATCATGCACTTTTCTGTTCAGTTATTATTAAATAAAACCTTGAAACCGTTTTATCAAGTGGGTGATTGGGTTGAAAGTTTGACACTTGAAAATGTTGACCAAGTAACGCCAGATTTTGAGTTTTATGAACTAACTTCAATTGCCCATCAACAAAAGAAAGCTTTACTTCGGCTAGGCAGTATCTTAGATAAAGAACAAGATTTTTTACGTCATGCTAGTCACGAACTACGAACTCCCATTGCGGTAGTCAAAAGTAACAGCGAGTTATTAACGCGTATCTTAGCGGCTGAAAATAAACAAGATAAAGGTCAACAATCCTTAGCGCGTATCAGTAGAGCAGCGCTCAATATGCAACACACGACTGAAACATTATTGTGGCTTAGCCAAGAGCAATCAACAGAGAAAGATATTCAGCAGACATTAGCTTTAGTCGAAGTCGATTTAAATTTGATGATCAGTAACCTTGTTGAAGATAATCAATATTTATTACAAAGCAAAAAAGTCGAAGTATTACTAAAACTAGCCCCTAGTCATATAAAAGTTTTTGAAACACCTTGCCGTTTAGTCCTCAATAATTTAATTCGTAATGCTTTCCAATATACCGCTGAAGGTGAAGTTAACATTGAATGCTTGGAAGGTTTTGTCATTGTTGAGAATGTGAATAAAAGTGAGGGAACTTTAGATTACAGTGGTGCCGATTATGGATATGGTTTAGGTTTGCGCTTAGTTGATAAAATTGTTAAAAAAATGGCATGGCAATATCAAAATAAAAACATTATCGGAGGCCGTTCAGCGTCAGTTAATTTTAAAAAGATTCTTTAATTTACCTAACCTTACATTCTACCGACATTAGTTGACATATTATTTGTTATAGTAAAATTATATTCATCAGAAATTTTAGGAATTAATGTGTTTAAAACTTCATTTGTGGTGATCAGTTTTATTTTACTCTCAGCGTGTGGTGGTTCTAGTTCTGACTCTACTGACAATGAAGAATCTGATGCGCAAGTTACTCCTATTGTTAATAGTTTGGTGGATGGTGAGGTAACTATAATTGGTGAATTAAATGTTGGTGATACCTTATCATTAAGCCAGAATTTATCAGATGCTAATGGTTTAGGCACATTGAATTACCAATGGCAACGAAGTCAAAATAGCATTAACAGTGTTATCACAAATCAAAACTCACCCGATTATATTATTACGATACAAGACATTGGATATAGCATATTTGTTACGGTGAGTTTTACAGATAATGACGGATTTTCTGAAACTGTAGATAGTGCAATGACGGATATTATTTCTAGCATTGCTTCCAATAATCAACCTAATATTTTACTGATAATTGCAGATGACCAAGGTGTTGATGCCTCAGCACAATATGATTTTTCGAGTCACATACCTAATACACCAACCATTAACTTACTCGCTGAGCAAGGTCTTACATTTGATAATGCTTGGGCAACGCCTGCTTGTACCACAACGCGTGGTACCTTAATTACCGGACAACATGGCATTAATAGTGGTATTAGTTATGTTCCTGCTGCAATGGACAGTGAAACCATGACTTTGCAACGGTATGTAAAATCGTTCAGTGATAATGATGATTATAAAACGGCAGTTGTTGGAAAGTGGCATTTAGATGGTGGTAACCCAGACTTGTCTCATCCCATTGAAAGCGGGGCTGATTATTATGCTGGCACGATTACAGGAACATTATCAGATTATTACGATTGGGAATTAACTGAGAATGGAATCAGTACAGGAAATACCGAATATCATACAACTAAAATAACAGATCTAGCTATTGATTGGTTAAATGAGCAAAACGAACAAGATACACCTTGGTTCATGTGGCTGGCTTATGTTGCGCCACATTCCCCATTTCATTTGCCACCAGATGAGCTGCATAGCCGTGATCACCTTACAGGTGATGATATAGACACTAATAAACGTGAATATTATTTAGCCGCAATTGAAGCCATGGATTCCGAAATAGGGCGTTTACTGGCCTCTTTACCAGAAGATGAACGTGATAATACGTTAATTATTTATGTTGGTGATAATGGTACTCCCGCGGCCGTGATTGATGCGAGTGTCTATAATAGAACACACAGCAAAGGGTCTTTGTTTGAAGGGGGAATTCGCGTACCTATGGTGGTTTCAGGTAAAGGCGTTACTCGTCAAAATGTACGAGAAAGTGCACTGGTAAACACCACTGATTTTTATGCCACGATTAGTCATTTTATTGGAAATTCAGTAACTCAACTTAATGACAGTTATAGTTTTGTAGATTTGCTTTCGCAATCAGGAACTGGCTTACGTGACTATAATTATAGTGAATTTGAAAGTAGTGATGTATCAGGGTGGGCAGTGAGAAATAATACCCATAAACTTATCGAATATGAAGACGGCTCTCAAGCTTTATATTTATTAGATGACGGTACTAATTCTGACAGTAATAACTACATTAGTGAGACTGTCAACCTTATTGATGACATTGGTAATACGGCGGTTATTGCTGAACTTAAAGCACAAGCACAAATAATTCGTAATGAAGAGGCTAAATCACCTTTAGATTTAACTAATGCCATTTTAACTTCTCGCAGTGCTAATTGTGGTGACTACCTTGAAAGTTATCAGTCGTCAGTACTCGATGTAAATAATAGCACTGTTTTCAATGGTGAATTAACCATTAGCTTATCAGGTGATTACTGTGTTTTTCAAACAAATAATATTCCTAACCACGATTTTAATGACGGAACACGGGCTTTTCCAAACAATGTGAGTGCTCAAAATAACAGCTTTCAAATCATTGCAGCACCATCTGATGAAGCATCTACAACAGCATTAAGTTTAGTTACCGATAATGCAATTTTGCTAAATGGCGTTAAAGTTGATTTGCTCGCTGCAGCTTGTTTTGGAGTCGGTGATGGTAAAATAGGGTGTAATGATATTAATCAAGCGTGGCGATATGATCCCATGTTCGCTGCTAATGGTTTTCTTGTTGATTCTCATAACGCCCATTCTCAAGGTAATGGTAGTTATCATTACCATGGCAAACCTAATGCTTTATATCTTGATGATGATAGTGCAGTCTCACCTTTAGTGGGTTTTGCAGCAGATGGCTATCCTATTTTTGGTCCTTATTTTGATGATAATGGTACGATTAGAAAAGCAGTTTCTAGTTTTCAAGTGATCTCTGGTAGCCGTCCTTCAGGCACAGATAGCCCAGGTGGTAATTATGATGGCACTTATCGAGATGATTACCAATATATAGAGGACTACGGTGATCTTGATGAATGCAATGGTATGACGTTAGATGGTGTTTACGGTTATTTTATTACGGATGGCTTTCCTTATGTTTTAAATTGTTTTAAAGGAATACCTGATGACTCATTTCATAAATAAGTAAAAATCTTTCGTTAATTTCGATTTTTTTAATTGATAGAGGTTAATTTAAAAAGCGAACAGGTGCAGTTATGACACCTGTTCTCTAACACATATATAAAGTATGCTTTACGCGTTGATCGGAAGACGAGTGGGTCGCTTACCAAATAATGCTAGTGCATTCGCAACTGCAGGGGCGATGGTTGGTACACCTACTTCACCAAATCCACCGGGTTCATTATCACTTTGTAAAAGCTTTATTTGAACAATAGGGGCTTCGTTCATCTTGATGATGGGGTAGTCATGGAAATTACTTTGTTTAACACCACCATTTTCAATATCACATCGCCCGTATAATGCAGCTGTTAATCCAAACAACATACCACCTTCAACTTGCGCTTTTGCGGAGTCGGGGTTTACGACCACACCACTGTCGGTAACAATCCAAACTCGGTGAACGCGCACTTTATCATTTTGTAGTGAAACTTCAGCGACAGTTGCTACCATGGTGCCAAAGCTTTTCTGTACTGCAACACCCATAGCTTTCCCGTCAGTGCTAACGCCATGTTTCCAGTTACTGAGTTGAGCTACTTCGTGCAGACATTTAGCGTGATCATCATTTTTTCTTAGTAGAGATAGTCGATATTCAATCGGATCTATCTGCGCTTTTTCAGCGAGCATATCAATGAAGCTTTCGTTAAAAAATGCGTGTTGAGTGTTTTCTACGCTTCGCCAGAATCCAGTAGGAACTGGGGAAGGATGATTAGCAAACTGTACTTGAACATTATCTACGTTGTACGGCGTCATCGATGCTGGAGCGCCACCTTCACTGCCATAACTTGCAGATTTCCAATAGTTTGGCTTACCATTAATATCTAGCTGTGCAGAGAAATTAGCAAGTACTGCTGGTCTATAAACATCTTGTCTAGTATCTGCTTCTCGTGACCAAGTTAGCTTTATTGGGAATTTGTATTTCTTCACTAATGTGACAACTTCGTCAATCCACATAATAGGATTGTCACCGCTTATGCTAAAACCAACACGACGTCCGAAACCGCCACCCATTGAATGAGCATGGAAAACGACGTCATCAACGTCCATGTCAGCAATTTTTGCCGCATGAACTCGTGCGTATAAAGGATTCTGTACGCCAGCGGCGACGTGGAGTTTGTTATCCTCCATCCATGCACTGGCATTCATTGGCTCCATGGTGGCGTGTGCTAAATAAGGTACCCAAAATTCTGCTTCGACCGTTTCACTTGAATCGCTCTTTATGGACGTAACATCGCCAACCGTATGCGCATCGGTCAGATCACCTTGTAGGCTTTTACGTTGAAAAGCCTCAATACTGGCTGAATTCATCTTACTGTTTTCATGAGAAACTGCAGACAGCTTTAAAGATTTAGCTGCTTTTTCAGCGCGCCATGGGTTATCTGCAATGACAGCAACAGATGCTCCCATATTTTCAGCGGCAATGACTCCACGCATAGCAATAATTTCATCTAAATTATCGATACTAGCAACATCAGCACCAAAAACGCCACTGTGAGCTATGGCTGCGTAGCGCATTCCTTCAACATGGCGGTCAATGCCGTATTGAGTTTCATTAAATACTTTTTCTGGTAAATCATGGCGAGGCATAGCCTTACCAATAAATTTTCGATCGCTCTCTGCACGATGTGTGTAGTTTTCAGGAACCTCTAGGGTTGCAGCGTGCTCAACCAGTTCACCGTAACTCCAACGCTTATCACCATCGATAACAAATCCTGCATCAGTTGTGGTATTAGCACTAGCTCCGTGTTTATCAATGGCTGCGTTAATCAGCATCTTACGCGCAGCCGCAGCGGCTTCACGCATAACTTGCCAACCTGTAAAGCGAATGGAACCGCTACCGCCTGTCATTTGCATATTGAGCAAATCGGCTAGACGGTTGAATGCATTTCTGGCAATGTGCTCAGCCCATGGCGGCGCTTTACCTACCATTTCACCAACAAAACCCTCAAAAATACCGCCGTTTGAAAATTCGGTAGTGGGGGGAGCGAGTTCAAGTTTGATTTGATCCCAGTTAAGATCAAGCTCGTCTGCAACTATTTGGGTTAAACCTGTGCCCGCACCTTGACCCATCTCGGTATGAGGTGAAAGAACCGTAACGGTATTGTCTTCATTGACGCGGATCCAGAGATTAAGCAACGTATCTTTAGGGTTGCCTTCGCGCTGAACGTCAAGGCGATCATGAAGTGCTAAATGTGTGCCCACTCCAATCACACCTAATGCTAATCCGCCACCAATTGCAGCGCCACCAATAACAAACATTCGACGAGTCATACTCATGACGACATCTCCTTTGCAGCATCTAGAATGGCAGCTTTTACTCGACTGTAAGTGCCACAACGACATATATTAGTCATGGCTGTATCTATATCTGCATCGCTTGGTTTTGGGATGTTTTTCAATAATGCGGCAGCTGCCATCATCATGCCTGACTGGCAATACCCACATTGAGGTACTTGATGTTTGAGCCACGCTGTTTGCAAGGCATGAGGCACGTCTTTTGAACCTAAAGTTTCAACTGTATTAACTTGTTTACCCTGTGCAGCAATGGCGGGAAACACACAAGAACGTACTGCTTGACCGTCAATGTGAACGGTACACGCACCACATTGTGCTATGCCACAGCCAAATTTAGTGCCTCGAAGGCCCGCTTCTTCACGAATCAACCAGAGTAAAGGCATATCGCCTTCAACATCGAACGATTGTTCGCGGCCATTTAGAGTGATCGAAATCATGTGGTTTCCTTGCAAAAATAGATGAAGAATTAAAGGCTTATCAGCAATATCAATCTACGAAATCGAATGTTGCGTTTATTATTATGGTAATGCCAAAAAATTCGTGAACTGTTTGTTCAAAGAGAAGACAACTATTTACTAAAGTCATCAACGCTTAATAAGTATGATAAATACTATGTTGCTTTATATTTCGAGTCAATAATTACCTACTTAGCTGAGAAAAAGCAGATAATTAATTATTTCAATTTAACTTATCCTTAATTACCAACTTCTCGCCATGAAATTATTCGGTCGTTTCCTCGAAATACACCAAATGTGGCCTCTGCTGTAGGGTCATCGTCAAAGGTTTGATCACCAGTGCCCGAAGTAGGCCAATCATATTCTAACCAATCATATATATCATAGGTCACACCTATTTTCCCTATTGTACCTGGAGCTTCTAATTCAATATCCCGTGTTTTTCCCAAAAAGAAATTCCCCGTACCTCCAATAACATTAGTCAAAGATGGATCTAAACTAATATTCTCGAGGGCAATTTTAGTGGCATTAAAGCTCACGTAATCGTTGTCAGAAGTAACAATGAAATCGGTACCATTAAAATGTTCAAGCTGCATAGATTGAGCTAAATCTGATGTTTCAGAGCCAAAGCTGTTTTCTAGTACTAAACGTCCAAAACGAATTTCAACGGTATTAAGTAGATCTGAAGAGAATGTAGGGTTACTGAAGTATATATTTGTATCCTCTGGTTTAAGTTGAACATTATCGCTGTCTTGAATACTAGCGATAGGTAACTCAAGAGCTGCGTCAAAGGGTGAAACAATACTAAGACTATTTCTTGTGTAAGTGAAATGATGATCACTAGCGAGGGTATATGTTATTTTGCCATATGCACTACCGTCACCATAATCTCCTAATGTACTGATATCACCGGTAACTTCCAATGTATTAACATGAGTAGTACTTATCGTATCAAAAAACACGCCATCCAATAGATTTGAACTTGTTTTAGCTTCTCTAAGTTTTGCAAAATCATCAATATAGTTTTGGGTAATTTCATTTTGGCTATTGTAAGCGGTGATTTCTAAAACAGGAGGTGTTAAATATGAAATGGCACCAATGAGGCCAGTTGATTCGTCTTTTTGGCCACTATAGGCAAACGTTGTTCCAGCAATTAACCCTACTTTAAAAGCACCATCGTCCAACATTGTTTGTCTGAAATGGTCAGGTATAAAACGCCCAATGTTAATATCAGTCGCCGAAACTATAATATTGACGTTACCATAGTTATTGTCTTGAACATCTAAATTAAGTAAACCTACTTCCGAATAATACGCATCAGAAGATCCAAGAACACCGGCTATTATGGTAGTGTCTAGTGTTACATTGTCGAACGTGGGTGTAGCTGCGGCTAATGTGCTGGTTATAAATCCACCGCTACCATAAGTTAATTCACCATCTGCGCCATTAATGGTTGGCCCTGTGCGTTCTAATTTTAATTGAATTTGTCCGGGTGAATAATTTGGTGTGATAACACCTAAGCTATTAAATGCAGTTATCGTTAAATCGAAGCTTGCTCCTGCTATAAAGGTTGTGAGTGAATCAGCTGAAGTACCGTTTAAATCAGTTGATCCAGATTTGGCACTAATCACCAGTTCAGCTGGGCTGACCCAGAAAGCGTTACTACTACCTGTTAATGATACACCGCCTATATCATAACTCGCATGTAATCTAATTTGTCCTGCATCGTGATAAATAGGTGTGGGGAATGTTGCAAGACTAACAGTTTCAAAATTTAATGTTGTGCTGGTAACACCATCTGTATACTTTGCAATGTCATTACCATTAATACTAAAACTCAGGCCGTCTATGCCACTTGGGTCGATGTTTTCTTGTGATAAGTTGACATTTTTATTTCCGGTAAATAAACCTTCGCATACACCATTGTTATTTTGAACTGCTTCTATTCTTAATGGAAAACTTGTACCTGCAATTTGGTTTGTAATAACTTCAGACGAACCAGAACTTCCATTTAGAAATCTAAAGCCTGCATCAGCAAAAACTAAGTTACAACTGGTGGTGTTGCCATTGATACAGACCAATGGGTTTAATGCTGCTATCGATGCATTCTGTATCGATAATATCGTTGACTCAGCAATAATATAGGGAATGCTTGCCGTACCTGTGCCAGTGAAGCTAATACTATCAGTGACAGAACTTGAACCTGTCGTCATAACATCCAGTGTTACTAGAGCATCGCTTAACGTACAAGAACCATCATAAGGATTGGTACATGCATTTATTGTAATAGTTTCCGCATCACAAGTAAGACCTTGACCGTCATGAATAATTTGATAATGGTCTACCTGTGCGGAAGCGGAACATTCCCCTAATTGTACTTTACCATTTAGAGCACCGTCACGCAGAATTTCATATACTGAAGGCGCAAAATCTGTACGTATGTCATTCGAAATAGATATTTCTAAATAATCACCCCCACCACGTTCAAAGAATATAGTGGCAATCTCAAATACAGAATCTTCATCTAACGTAAAGTTACCTCCCGTATTAGAATTTCCTGTTGGATTTTCGAACCTTAACTCATTACTCGCGCCACTTGTTGAACCCCGAAATTTATTGAATACAACGGTGTCACCAGAGAGTGTATCCATAGTGAAACTGAAGCCATCATCTGACTCAACAAAAATAGTATAACTGCCTGCGAGAAGACTGATTGTTCCAGAAGTATGGACTAAGAAATCTTCTCCACTCACACCAGCGCTTACTCCTGGATAAGATAATGTTCCAGAAAAATCATGTCCAGAGCCACCAAAATCTATTCGATCTACTTGGCTTACGCCACTTGCCAGAATATTATAAATGCCACCTTCTATAAGACCTGATGCAGGCGAGCCAGCATTCAACCAAGCAGCATGTATAGCAAGAGCTTCAGTGGTTGTATTTATCCGAGTGTTACTCCCACCACTACCAATTCTTATACCTACAGCATTTAGTTCCCCAGGTATTAAGCCACAGCTGTTCTCACACTGAACGATATCACGTGAGCTACCATCGTAATTATTGCCTGCTGATTCATTTTGATAAATACTTTCAATTTCACTTTCAGACAATCTGAGGTTAAATATTTTAAACTCATCTAACTGCCCTACAAAGTTTTGGCTCGTACTAAAAGTACCGCCAAAACTGTCTTGCTCTTGGCCAATAACTATCGCGTTTGGAGAATCTACTAGCAATGGACCAACATTAACACCAGTCACACACTGTTGTTGTGCACCATCTATATATAAGCAGGCATTTTCGTTGGTTCTTGTGATCAATAACTGGTGCCAATTACCATTTGTTAACTCAACATTACTGACTAATTCTTGGCTATTATCTTTTAACTTTAGAATAACGCTAAAGTCATCTTTTAAATATATTTCTAATTCATCATCGCTAGTGCTAGCACCAAGTGCATGAAGAATTTCTTGCTGTGATTTATTTACCGATGTTTTAAACCACACTGATACAGAAAAGTCATCTAAACCATCAACCGCGCTACTAGGCACATCAATCCAATCACTAGTATTGTTCGCACTTAAGTCGAGGGATTTATTGATTATTGCGTTATCAATAGGGGAAAGTAGACCATTAGCGCTAGCGTTGGTATTACTTATTTGATCAATAACATCATTACCTAGTCCTGTGTAGCTACATTCATCAAAACGATAATCTACTACAGGCTCACTAATAACTTCTTTTAAAGAGACATATATGTTGAGGTTTTTTACGCTGTATTGACCTGAGTTTCCGGCAAACGTCCAATCAGGATGACTGGTTGGACGATTACCAATACCTAGATCCTTATTAGTACTTCCTGAAAAACGATTGAGTGCGAATAACGTTTGATTAGCACCATGGTTATGAATTTGCATTGACCCATAACTAGAGCTGTTGCTACTTCTGTCTCCGGTATCATAGGAGTTATTTGATGCGCTTTGAATGCCATTTACATTTGATTGAGAATAATTATAAGGCCAAAATTCTATATTCCCTGTCGAAATTCCAACACCGGTAACAATATCTGAATGATTAGAAATTACATTCATATTAGTTAGTGTTTGTTGGAAACTAGTATTACTTCCAGCAAAGCTTGGAACACCTAGTAAAGATGCATCTTGAGTAAATGTGTCCATAGATACCCATACACACTCTGAACTTTCTCCTGATTTTTGTAATTCTACTTGGTAAGCAACACGATCAAATGAACCATCAGCTATAGATGCTGCGTTATTAACATTATATGGAATAGAGTTGTGTAAGTTTGTTGTCTCTATGTTCAGACCATAAACTTGTATATATCCGGCTTCCTCACAAGTCAAATCAGGTGCTGAAGACTCTACTTCAATACTTATATAATCAGTATTGATTTCATTATTTTTATTACCATTAGCGCCATCGTTTGAAACGATCAATAGCGTTAAAGCGTTATTGTTATCTTCATCAATGTATTCATTGAAATTAGCTGAAATTGTATGTGTTAAGTCTACTTCAGTATCTGTATCACCGGACGTAGCAATTTCCTCATAACTATCTGTATCAAAGTTAAAAATATATAAGGAAGCACCGTCATCTTTACCATTGTTTTCGTTAATACTTGAGCCGTTCCAAAAAAAATCTAATTGATTTATGTCTACTACGTTTTCATCAAGCTCAAAAACATACCTAATCGTAGGATAATTATTGTTTGTTTGTGTTTCAATACTATTTACTGCACCATCATTTGCAACAATATTGCTATATTCAGCACTAGAATGTTCATCTGATGGAAAAGTGTTATCTATAGGTAAAGCTGAGGAATTTATACCTTCATAAGCAAAAGCGTTTATACCTGGATTGCGGGTGGAAAAATCATAAGTTGTCGCTGCTTCAATAGAAGTCGAGATCAATAAAGAAGCCAGAAGAAAACCGATAACTTTAAATGGCATGTATAATATTCCTAGACTCAGTTTTCATTGTCTGAAAAGTGACATAATTGTCAGTATCAACTTATTTGAGGGCTAAGCAAAGGTATGCTTTGCTTCGGGATAGTTTTTAATAGCCATATTAACTAGAATTTAAAGAATGGCAACATTATATATACACAACATATGGTTAACATGTCCATTTAAACACATATAATGAAGTTGCTGTTTTATTTTATTCTAACTTCAGCCTAATTGTTTCAAGTGATTAAAGCGATTAAAGTTTAGTTGAGTTAGATGACTAAATAATTCGTTATTTTATTAACTATCACCTTATACATTTCAATGATATAACAGGTGTTAATTTTATGAAAAAATTGAAATGCCTTTCCATATACTCTTTACATTCACTATCAGAAAATAATGGTTAATTCAGTTGTTTTCAAATATTAAAACGGTAACAAAAAACATGCGAGCAAGTAGAATTAACGAAGTAGAAGCTGAACATTTTAGTTGGAGTATCATCAAAGATATTTTCCCTTACCTTATAGAATATAAAAAGCGGGTACTTTTTGCTGTTGGCTTCATGATATTAGCGAAGGTTGCGAGTGTAGGCCTGCCATTCATTCTTAAATATATTGTCGACGGCATTGATACTTCACAATTTGACCAAGCCTCATTATTAGTTGTGCCTGTTGGACTTGTTTTAGCTTATGGTTTAGTGCGTTTGTCTAATGTCATCTTCGGTGAAATTAGAGATGTGCTCTTTGGTCGAGTTACTGAAAGATCGATTCGAAGAATTAGTTTAAATGTATTTAAACACTTACATAAATTAGATTTAGAATACCATTTAGACAGAAGAACAGGGGGCTTAGCCCGAGATATTGAGCGTGGTGCATCAGGCATAAACTTTCTCATGCGTTTTATGGTGTTTAACATCGTTCCTACATTGCTTGAAATTACCATGGTAATAGGTGTTTTACTTTATAACTATTCAATTGGTTTTTCTGCTATTAGTTTACTCGCCATTGCTGGGTATATTACCTTCTCTGTTAAAACTACTGATTGGCGTGTGAAGTTTATACGAGAGGCAAATAAGGCTGATTCAAGCAGTAATAATCATGCTATTGACTCTTTACTTAATTATGAAACAACAAAATACTTTTCAAACGAAGATTTTGAAGCGAATAGATATGATAAAGATTTAGAAGCTTGGGAAAATGCAAAACGTAAAAACAGGCTTTCTCTATTTGCGCTAAATGGCGGACAAGCCTTTATTATTGCAACTGCGATTACTGCAATGATGATGTTAGCCGCTTTTAAAGTGACTCAGGGGGAAATGACACTAGGCGATTTCGTACTTATTAACGCCTTTATTATGCAGATATTTTTACCTTTAAATTTCTTAGGTTTCGTTTACCGTGAAATTAAAGGATCGCTTGCCAACATAGAACATTTATTTAGCTTAATGTCGATAAAACCTAAAATTTTCGATGCAGATAATGCTGAAGAATTAAATGTTCTTAGTGGAAAAATCGACTTTAATAACATTAATTTTTGCTATAACAAAAAAAGACAAATAATAAGTAATGTTAGCTTTTCAGTTAACGCTGGAGAGAAAATTGCCATTGTAGGTCCAAGTGGACACGGCAAGTCGACATTGATGAAATTGTTATTCAGATTTTATGATGTAAATGATGGTTCGATTTGTATAGATGGACAAGACATAAAAAAAGTAACGTTAAAGTCATTACGTCGAGCTATTGGAGTTGTTCCCCAAGACACTGTTCTTTTTAATGAATCAATTTTTGAAAATGTTCGTTATGGAAATCCTTCATCGAGTGATGAAGACGTTTATAAAGCCATTAAACTAGCGCATCTCGATGAATTTATAAAATTACTACCAGAGGGGGTGAAAACAGTTGTTGGTGAGCGAGGATTAAAATTAAGTGGTGGTGAAAAGCAACGAGTAGCTATTGCTCGAACTATTATCAAGAATCCTCCTATACTCATTTTTGATGAAGCAACATCATCGCTTGATAGTCACTCAGAACAAGCAATCTTAGCTGCTTTTAGAGACATATCTAAAAATTCAACGAGTTTGGTTATTGCTCATAGGTTATCCACAATTATCGATGCAGACAGAATTATATTTATAAACAAGGGTGAAATAGCTGAAGAAGGCAGTCATTCTGATTTATTAGAAAAAAATGGTTTGTACGCCGCCTTATGGGAAGCTCAATTGAATAATGAGCATTAAGTTGAACGATGAAACGTATAAATAACTATTTGGTAGAATTACAATGAAAAATTATAAAGTGCAAGTTAAAGAAGAGTTACCAGCAGATGTGAATATTGTTTGGCAGCACCTCCGTGATTTTGGCGACATAAAATCCTGGGCAACGGGTAAAATTGTAAAAAAAGAAGGCTCTGGTGTCGGTATGATAAGGCATATAGCGTTCGATTTAGATAAAGTCGTTGAACGCTGCGAAGCTCATGATGAGAGTAATATGACGTTTACCTATCGTTTACTTGAATCACCTTGGCCAATGTCTGATTATGTTGCAACGGTAATACTCACATCAAGTGGTCCGGGAAAAACACTGATTGAATGGTCATCAAACTATCAAGCAGATCAAGATAAAGCTGAGGCTGTACGAAATCTTATCGAGAGTACATATAGCATGGGCTTTATTGCTCGGTTACGTAAGACAGTGCTAAAACAGCTCTAAAAACAACGTTTAATCACTCAAACTAGATAGCATTTCACATTATTGTATTTTATTATTTTAAGCGAAAGTAAACTAAATAACGCTATTTAACGTATATCGCTTAATAATTTATGAATAGTGTTGATTTACTACACTATTTAAAAGAAATAGCCCCATAAATATAATCTAAGAGAGTGTTAAATGACTGAAATTAATTCACCAAAAGAAACGGTGGAAGTCTCTGAAGTGTCAAATAAACCCGTAGTTTGGGGAGTACATTTAATTGTAACAATTGTCATATTCATTATTGCTTTTTCAATCATCGCTGCGATGTTTGCCAATAAACCCAGTGCTCGAAAATGGGGAGGTGGCCCACCAAGTTCAGTTGGGGTAGAAACAGTCCAATTAGAAGCCTCTAATTATCCCGTTTGGATTAAGTCTTATGGTTCTGCTGAGCCTTTAACACGAACACAATTAGTCTCAGAAGTGAGTGGTCGTGTTATTGAAGTAGCCAATAACATTCGTGCGGGTTTGTCTTTTAAAAAGGGAGATATTCTGCTTACTATTGATCCTCGCGATTACCAAATTGAAGTCGATGTTGCGAAATCAACGGTCGCTGATGCATGGGTAAAGTATAAAGAAGAATTAGCACAAGCCGATGTAGCAGAGCGTGACTGGAATGCAACACCAGGAAGTGAAGGTGGTCGAGACCTAGCATTGAGGAAACCACAAGTAGCAGCTGCATTAGCGTCTTTTGATGCATCTAAAGCTCGATTAGCTAAAGCAGAACTTAACCTTGAAAGAACTGAAGTTAAAGCGCCGTTTGATGGCAAAATTTTAAAACAAATGGTGGATTTAGGACAAGTACTTAATCCTTCTCAAACTATTGCTGAAATATACTCAACTGACTTCATTGAAGTCAGGTTACCTGTAAAAGCTCAAGATTTAGCCCACATTAAATTACCTGATTATTCTCAAACACAAGGTAACACACCAGAAAAAAACCAAGATCATTTACCTGCGGTGCTTTTTGAAGGTGAATTAGGCGGTAAAACTTTCACTTGGGAAGGCAAGTTAGTGCGCAGTGAAGGAGCTTTTGATTCATCAACTCGCATGCTTTACGTTGTAGCTAAACTTGACAATCCTTTTGTCCGTTCACCAGAATTGCCGGCTTTGCGCGTAGGACAGTTTTTAAGAGCTAAGATTGAGGGTAATCAATTAATGGATGTTTACGCTATTCCAAGACGTGCCGTTAGTCAGAGTAATATGATCGCATTAGCTAATAATGGATTATTGCAAAAAAGATTAATTAGCCCTTTATGGACAGATGCACAGTCTGTGGTAATTTCAGCATCATCAGGCATTAACGATAATACCGCAGCAATAAATTCCAGCGAGCAACTTATTTTAACGCCTACCGCAAATCTAGCAACAGGCACACGTGTAAAGTCACTGAATGATGATCAAGCAAGTTTAGCTGTAGCAAAAAAAATGCAGACAAAACCAACCGCAACTACAGCAAAATAGGAGCATATTATGCATAGTTTAATCGCTTGGTTTGCTCGCAACGATGTTGCAGCCAATCTTTTAATGTTAATCATTGTTGTCGCTGGACTTTATAGTTTATCGAATAAAATACCCGTTGATTTGTTTCCAGAATTTGAAATTAATACCGTGCAAGTTAGCACAGTCTTACCTGGAGCTTCGCCACAAGAGGTTGAAGAAGGGTTAACAATAAAAATTGAAGAAGCAATTCAAGATATCGCGGGAATTCGTGAAATGACCTCGCGCTCTAATGAAGGCCGATCAACGGTAACGGTTGAAGTTGAGGATGGTTTTGACGTAAGAGAAATGCTTGATGAAATGAAGTCACGTGTTGACGCCATCAATAATTTTCCAGTTGAAGCTGAGCGCCCACTAGTTACTATGCCTCAAAGAATGCGCGATGCAATAGGTGTTGTGATGTATGGCGATTATGATGGTCTCACCTTACGTCGTCTTGCTGAAGATGTACGAGATGAGCTTGCCTCGTTACCG
>Ga0209495_1000563_pt1 | contig 28643 bp, 27 predicted proteins | sample EN1Hudsemesocosm_FD_184629 | JGI IMG/M metagenome (GOLD analysis project Ga0209495, IMG submission 184629) | Methane-oxidizing microbial communities from mesocosms in the Hudson Canyon - EN1E Hudson Canyon (SPAdes) (version 2) | ecosystem: Environmental > Aquatic > Marine > Cold seeps | place... | reverse complement strand
GTTACGGTTAAAAGATGATTTTGGTTTCCATTTTATATTTTAAGGTATACAATGATAATTAAGTTTATCTTATTGGGTGGCTTTATGAACAAAATTTCTGTTAAGATCCAAAATAGGCAAGTCGGGGAACTTTTTTTTGAAGCCGGTAGTAATCGCTATGGATTTAACTATACGGTTGATACCTCTCCTATCTCTTTGATTATGCCTTACAAAGCATCGACGTATTTGTGGCAAGACCGCTTACACCCGATTTTTGATATGAACATGCCAGAAGGTTATTTGTTTGAAATATTGAAAAACTATTTAAATAAACAGCATGGTTATATTAATGATTTTTTGTTGTTTTCTTATCTATGTCCTAATATTCAAAGTAGGCTTTTATTTAATAGTGAGTTTTCCGATAGTCATTTTAATGTGATTGATTTGGATGATATTTTACAGAATGATAGTGAAGATACTTTTGTAAAATTAGTCAGAACATTTTTAGATAAAAATGCTATTTCTGGGGTACAACCTAAAACATTGGCATTACTGCGAGATAAAAAATCACTCGCGACGAAAGAATATATTATTAAAACGTGGGGAGCTGAATATCCTTATTTATCTGAGAATGAATACTTTTGTCTGAAGGCAGTTGAAAAAACAGGTGTTGAAATACCAACCATTTTATTATCAGACAATAAACGTTTTTTATTGGTTGAGCGGTTTAATTTTGATAAGCAATCTGGTGAGTATTTAGGCTTTGAAGAAGTATTAGGTCTTCTTGGTAAAAATAAAGAACAGAAATATGATGGTAGTTATGAGCAGGTTGCTAAAGTGATTTATCGTATTGTTGCTGACAAACGTAAGGATATGCAGTCTTTTTATAAAACGGTTGTGATGAGTTATTTGCTCAAGAATGGTGATGCACATTTGAAAAACTTTGGTGTACTTTATGACGGCGATATGAATAATATTCGCTTTTCACCCGCTTATGACATTGTTAATACTACAGTGTATTTCTTTTCTGACCGTCCTGCATTAAGTATGTTCGGCAAAAAACTGTGGTTTTCGCGAAAAGAATTAATTAAATTTGGTGTTGATAGCTGTTATCTATCGGAGAAAAATGCAAATAGATTTTTTGATGAGTGCATTGATGCTGTCAAGGATTCTATCTTTGATTTACAGAAATATATTATAGAACACCCAAGCTTTGAGAAAATAGGGTTAAGAATGATTGATACGTGGAATTTATCACTTAGAGACGAAACTCATAAGGAGGTTCCAGTTGAAATTAGACGAAATTGGAATGAGAATTAAAACATTAAGAAAAGATAAGGGATTAACTCAAAGACAATTGGCAGAAATTGCTGGAATTAGCAGGGTAACGTTAGGCAAGTTGGAAAGGGCACAATTAGGGTCTATTACACTTAAAACACTTGATATTATTTTAGATACCTTGGGTTATGAGGTGGACTTTAAGCGTAAAAATAGCTTTGGTTTGCCCAGTTTAGATGAGCTGTAATATTCGATATTTGTGTAGGAGTATGCAATTTAGTTGTAAATAAATATTGCCAAAGTGAACAATTTTGAATTATTCTCGTAGCCGGTCACACGATGTGATCAGAATTATTATTTAAACTACATGGAGTATGGAAAGATGTTGAAGAAAGGATTTATTTCGATAGTTATGGCAATGTTATTGTCTTCTGGTTTAGCCTTTGCAGCTGATAAGATCAATGTAAATACTGCAAACTCAGAGCAATTACAAAGCATTAAAGGTTTTGGTGAAGCAACTGCTAAATCTATTATCGAGTATAGGGAAGAAAATGGTTCATTTTTGACTGTTGCTGATTTGGTTAATGTGAAAGGAATTGGCAGCAAGAAGTTAGAAAAACTAGCTGAGCAATTGAGTGTTTCAGATCCTGAAGAATAAGCTCTTAGCTTAGTTTGTAGATAATGGCGTCGTAGGTTTTCCCTGCTACGCCATTTTTTTTGCTATAGCTTTCGCGGCTAAAGACCGCTCCTACGAGGTTTTGATGTTAAGTTAAGCTGTAGGGATAAGAATATTTAGTTTCTTAATTTGTTATCATCGTATGTTACCTAGTCAAGCTGATCACAAGTTTTAACGGGAATCCATATTGTGAACAATAGAGTTACACTACGAATATGCGGAAATGATGACAGGTTTAGATAAAACCAAATAACTTTTTCTCTTACTATCTAGTTTAGGTTAGTCATTAGGGTGAACAAGGTGAAGGGCTGTTTAATTATGATAAATAAAGGTGTGTGAATGGACCAAGATATTCGGTGGAAACAACGCTTTTCTAATTTTGATAAAGCTTTTTTACAGCTTAAGCAGGGAGTTGAACTCTATGCGGAAAGTACTGAAGCAATTATTAAAGAAGGTCTTATTCAACGATTCGAATTTACTCATGAATTAGCATGGAAGGTACTAAAAGATTTTTTAGAATATGAAGGACATCAAAATATAACTGGCTCTAGATCGGCGACTAAAATTGCTTTTAATATAGGCTTGATTGAGGATGGTCAAGTGTGGATGGATATGATTGAAAGTCGAAATAAAACTGTGCATACATATCAAGAAAGTATTTTGGATCAAGAATATGAAAAAGTACTCCATAGTTATTTTTCATGCTTTGTAGGTTTTCATCAAAAGATGACGATGTTGTTATGAAGTTTGGAATAGAGCAGCATGCAATAGATGTGATTTTTTCAGTCTTATGTCGCCATTTAACTATTGAAAAAGTTGTTATTTATGGTTCGCGAGCTAAAGGGAATTATCGGAAAGGTTCAGATATTGATTTGACGCTAATGGGGGAGGGATTATCAGAAGCAGAGCTTTCTATCATCACAGCCGAGTTAGATCTTTTAAATACGCCTTATCTTTTTGATGTCTCAATTTTTGATGGATTAAACTCTGAATTGAAAGAACATATTATGAGAGTCGGTCAAGTTTTTTATCAACGAAACCATGGGCGTAAGAAATTATTATAAGGGTGGGTAATGAATGTTTTCGTGCTGAACCATTATCTTTCGCAGCTAAAGACCGCTCCTACGAGGTTTTGATGTTAAGTTAAGCTGTACCAGAATCCTTATTGTAAGCAATAGATTCCCGCTAGAAACATGCGGGAATGACGAGGCAATGATGCGGATATGGTGACGAGCCAGTGATGTAGGGGAGGAATGAGTGATGTATCTGCGACAGAAGGAATGATGACGGATAACACAGTAATTATGTGAAAACGAGGAGATATGATCAGTGGAAAGAGGCTTCATTGAGTTAAGTTTTCGATCAATGCTTGTTCCAACTGAGACTTTTCATCTTCATTTAATGGCTGGTTATGATTTCCTGAGATAAAGAATATATCTTCAACTTGATCGCCAAGCGTAGCAAGTTTGGCATTAATCAGTTGGATATCACACTGTAAAAAGACTTGGGAAATGGTGGAAAGTAAGCCTGGACGATCATGAGTGCCGAGTTCAAGAATGGTGTGATTTTGTTGATCGTTCGTTTGAAAATTAATACTGACTTCTGTTTCAAATAACTTCATTTTCCTAGGCGTTAGAATGGGGCAATATGCTTGAATTTGTTCTAGGTTTTCTAATTGTAGTGTCAGTTTATGAATGATTTCGCCTTGCTCTTGTGTGGGACCATTAACAATATAAACATTGAGCGTATCACTGTTAGATGTACGACTGATCTTTGCATCAAGAATATTAAGTTGAAGTTGTTCTAAACATGCTGTTGTGGCAGCAAATATGCCTGGCTTATCTTTAGTGTAAATAAAGATTTCTATAGTATCTTCTTGATCATGGTTTCTAGATTTGATCAGTGTTTCTTTTTCTGGATGTTGCAGCCTTGATGTAGTTTGCCAAACAATTTGATTGGTTGTGTGACGTAAGAAGTAATCAGCATCAAGGTCTTCAAATAATTGTGTGACCTGTGCATTTGACCAAGACTGGAACGTAAGTTGTTGCAAGGCTTGTTGTTGTCTTTGCTGACTTTTTTCAGATGCACTTCGCGCAGTTTTATAGTAATGCTCTAACCATTGTCTAGTCGCATTATAGAGTTGACGAAGCAGTGAATCACGCCAGCCATTCCACAAGTTATCATTGGTTGCCCGAATGTCTGCAACAGTTAATAGGTAAAGGTAATTCAGCCGATCAACTGTTTTCACTTTGGCTGCAAATGCTTTAATGACATCAGGATCGTTGATATCAAACTTTTGGGCAGTGGCTGACATTGTGAGATGTTGTCGAATAAGGAAAGTGACAGTTTTAGTATCAAATTCACTTAAATTATGCAGTTTACAAAACGCCGTAGCATCAACAACTCCAAGAATACTGTGATCACCACCGCGACCTTTGGCAATATCGTGATATAAACCAGCTATGAACAGTAATTCTGTTTTAGGCAGTTCATAGTAAATTTTGGAACATAATGGAAACTCTTCTTTGAATTCATCACATGAAAAACGACGAAGATTTCTAACTAAAAAAAGAGTATGTTCATCAACAGTATATATGTGGAAAAGGTCATGTTGCATTTGACCTACAATTTGTCCAAATTCTGGAAGGTACGCACCTAATACGCCATATTTATTCATCCGCCGAAACTCATGGGTAATACCTACGGGTTGGCGAATGATTTCCATAAATAAGCTGCGATTTTGAATATCTGCTCTAAAACGGTTATTAATTAGATGGATATGAGCATAAACCTGGCGAATAGTATCAGCTCGGACACCTTTTATTTCAGGGTGTTGCTGAAGTATTAAAAATAATTCGAGCATGGCATGAGGATAAAATGCAAAAAGTCCTGAGTTAATCGTTTCTAAATAACCATTATGTATTTGGAAGCGTCTATTGATAGGAACGATATCGCATACTTCATCTGCTTGAATAATATTTTCTTCAAATAATTGCAGTAGAAGCTCATTCATTTGACCCACTGAACGGGCACAAAGGTAGTAGTCCTTCATGAATACTTCAACTGCCAGCCGGTTTTCTGTTTTCGTATAACCAAGTTGAAATGCTAATTCACGTTGATGATCAATCATCAACTTCTCTTCTTTGCGTTTAGCCTGAATATGTAGGGCGAAGCGTATACGCCAAAGAAAGCGTTGAGCTGATTCTAAAGTGGCATATTCACTATTAGATAAGAAACCTTTTTCATTGAGGCCTTTGAAATCTTGAACATCAAAATGTTGTTGGGCAACCCAACTAATAACCTGAATGTCACGCAAACCACCAGGTGATTCTTTAATATTAGGTTCTAGGTTATTTGCCGTGTCATTATATTTTAAATGACGCTGTTGTTGCTCTTGCCTTTTTTCTAAGTAAAAACGGCGTGTGTCCCATGTTTTATGGTCGACAGTAAGTTGTTGAAGCTCTGAAAATAAAGAAGAATCACCACATAATAATCGAGTTTCAAGCAGGTTGGTTGCAATAGTGATATCTGTTTCTGCTTGCTGTCTGCATTCTTTAATTGTTCGAACACTATGGCCAATTTCAAGGCCAATATCCCACAATTGTGTTAGAAAATCAGACAGGCCACTTGGAGGCTGTTCTGATACAGATTCATCTAAAATAACAAGTAAATCAATATCTGAAAAGGGGTGAAGTTCTCCACGTCCATAACCGCCAACGGCAAGTAGGCTAACAGGAGTTTCAGCGGGAATATGATGTAGCCATAGTTGTTGCAAAACTTGATCAACAAAGTGTGAACGCTGGTGAACTAATGTCACAATATCAGCCTGTTTCTCAAACTGCTGAATTAAGTAGCTTTGCCCCTCTTTCAGGGAATCACGATAAAATGCGACATCGTTTGTGTCGATATTTGGCTCAGTGTTTCCGCCAATAGCCCATAAAGAGAGGTGTTCATTGGTCATTTATTGCTACTTCCAAAACGCGATCGTTATTCTACTAACTTAAACACGAGATTCCCGATACAAACACTCGGGAATGACAAAATGAGAAATACATTCTCCTACCCAAGTTTCAATTTAGTGAGTGGATCGCAGCTGGAACTTGTGGTTAGTTTGGCTGATAAATTATCAATTTCCATGTGACAAATCGAGTTAAACAACTTCATCTTCACGAAGCGTTAAAATTTCATAACCATCATTGGTCACTAATATAGTATGTTCCCATTGTGCTGACAGTGAACGGTCTTTAGTGACAACAGTCCAGTTATCTGGCAATTGTTTAATATGACGTTTTCCAGCATTGACCATCGGTTCAATTGTAAATGTCATACCTGCTTCTAATACCAAGCCTGTAGCCGGTTCACCATAATGCAGAACTTGAGGATCTTCGTGAAAAACTATGCCAATACCATGGCCACAATATTCGCGAACGATCGAGAAGTTTTGGGCTTCAGCATGTTTTTGAATGGCGTGACCAATATCACCTAATTGGATACCAGGTTTAACTAGTTCAATACCAATCATCATTGCCTCACGAGCATTGGCACATAAGCGTTGAGCGATGATCGATGTTTTACCGACATGAAACATCATGCTGGTATCACCATGGTAACCATCTTTGATAACCGTGATATCAATATTAATGATGTCACCCTCTTTTAGCTTTTTAGTGCCAGGGATACCATGACAAATGACATGGTTGACGGAAGTGCAAATAGATTTTGGAAAGCCATGGTAATTAAGAGGTGCTGGGATCGCATCTTGTTCATCAACAATATAGTTATGGCATATTTGGTCTAACTCATCTGTTGTGATCCCTGCTTTAACGTGAGGGGCAATCATTGTGAGTACATCAGCTGCTAAGCGGCCTGCAACACGCATTTTGTCGATTTCATCTGCTGTTTTTATGCTAACGGCCATGGCTAAAGGTTTTCCTGTAGATAACTATTAAAACTAACTTTTGACATAGTTTGCCGTAAAATGGTGTAAACAACCAGTTTTAGCGAAATTTTAATGTAGGAGCAGCTTCAATACTGTGCTTATAGTTCATCACCGAGGTAGGTTGGACTTTAGTCCAACATGTCGGGTTAAAACGCCGACCTACAGTGTCAGAATCCATAGACAAGTATATGTTTCAGTACAACTTATATGGAGGTATCGTTTCGGGGCTGAACGTGGTGAGAATGTATTCGGCTAGGAACTACTTTGTTTTTATGGTCAAACTATGGGATAATATGCGCGCCTATTTAAAGGCAAAATCACACACACACCGGCACGAGTCTCGGGGTGCCAGCTGCTTAGTCTGTCTGGTCGATACTTGGGGTGTGTGGAGGTTTAACCCCAACTTTTTTATATAAGGTTTTATTACAATGGCAAAAACAACAATGCGCCAAATGCTAGAAGCAGGCGTTCACTTTGGTCACCAAACTCGCTACTGGAACCCAAAAATGGGTCCGTTTATCTTCGGTAAACGTAACAATATTCATATCATGAACCTTGAGCACAGCTTGCCAATGTTCAATGATGCATTGAACTTTGTTGGTAAATTGGCTTCGAAAAAAGGTCGTATCCTGTTTGTTGGTACTAAACGTGCTGCACAAGATCCTATCCGTGAAGATGCAGAACGTGCAGGCATGCCTTACGTTAACCGTCGTTGGTTAGGTGGTATGTTGACTAACTATCAAACTGTTCGTCAATCAATCAAACGTCTAGATACTATTCAAGACATGGTTGAGTCTGGCAAATTAGAAGGTTTGAAAAAGAAAGAAGTATTAAACCTTACTCGTGAGCAAGAAAAATTAGAAAAAAGCATCGGTGGTATCCGTAAAATGGGTGGTCTTCCTGATGCATTATTTATAATTGACGTTGATCACGAACAGATTGCTATTAAAGAAGCAAACAAATTAAATATCCCTGTAATCGCTATTGTTGATACAAACAGTAACCCAGATGGTGTTGATTACATCATTCCTGGTAATGACGATTCTATGCGTGCAATCAAGCTTTACACTTCAAGTATGGCTGATGCAATCTTAGAAGGTCGTGCATCAGTTGCGACAGGTGATGTTGAAGAAGTAGTTGTTGCTGCAGAAAGCACTGAAGCTGCTGAGTAATTTCTATTAAGTAAACAATATGCAGGCTCACTATTTTAGTGGGCCTGTATTGTATTTATGGTTAGGTTTATTGCAAACGTGACCATCACAAATGAATGAAGGGCAATAAAAATGGCAATTACTGCTGCATTAGTAAAAGAACTACGTGAGCGTACTGGCTCAGGCATGATGGAATGTAAAAAAGCATTGGTAGCATCTAACGGTGATATCGACGCTGCAATCGAAGCCATGCGTAAATCAGGCTTAGCAAAAGCGGATAAAAAATCAGACCGTATTGCTGCTGAAGGTATTATCGCAATCGAAACAAGCGCCGATGGAAAATCAGCAGTGATGATTGAAATCAACTCTGAAACAGACTTTGTTGCTAAAGCAGAAGATTTTACAAACTTTGTTGCTCAAGTATCTAAAACTGTACTTGCAGAACAACCTGCTGATCTTGATGCATTAAATGCATTAGCATTAAATGATGCTGGTGAAAGCATTGATACAGTTCGCCAAACGCTTATTGCTAAAATTGGTGAAAACATCCAAATTCGTCGCTTTGAATTGATGAGCAATGACAATGGTGTAATTGGTTCTTACCGTCATGGTGATCGTATTGGTGCTATTGTTAACCTAACCGGTGGCGATATGGCATTAGCGAAAGATATTTCAATGCATGTTGCTGCAAGCCGCCCTCAAGCTGTTTCTGCTGCTGATTTACCTGCTGAGTTACTAGAGAAGGAACGTGATATCGTTGCTACTCAAGCAAAAGACAGTGGTAAGCCAGAAGCAATCATTGAAAAAATGGTTGATGGTCGCATGAAAAAATTCGTTAATGAAATTAGCCTGCTAGGTCAAGCTTTCATTAAAGACCCTGATTTAACTGTTGAAAAATTAGTGAAACAATCTGATGCAACCGTTAATGCGTTTAAATTCTTCGAAGTCGGTGAAGGTATCGAGAAAGCGGTAGATAACTTTGCAGAAGAAGTTATGGCACAAGTTCAAGGCAGTTAATACGAACGACTCACCTGGCCCCTTAAACTAGTAAGTTTCGGGGGCCAATTGAATTGTTAGTAAACAATTAACTAGTGTGATTAATAGTTAATTAAATAAGATAGATTAAAATAAACGGGGATTGCTTGGCATGACAGAAATGGGAAAAAAACCAGCTTATAAACGTGTACTACTTAAATTAAGTGGTGAGGCGTTGATGGGGAATGCAGGATTTGGCATTGACCCTGAGGTTATTTCTCGTTTTGCCACTGAAATTTCTAAACTCAGCGCCCAAGGTGTTGAGCTTGGAGTTGTTATCGGTGGCGGTAATATATTCCGTGGTGCAGGCTTAGCCGAAAGTGGAATGGAGCGTGTCAGTGGTGATCACATGGGCATGCTGGCAACGGTGATGAATGCATTAGCATTACAAGATGCGCTTGAGCAAAAAGGTTCTTTTTGTCGAGTGATGTCGGCCATTAAGATTAATCAAGTGTGTGAAGATTATTTACGTCGCCGTGCTATTCGCCACCTTGAAAAAGGTCGAGTAGTTATCTTTGCCGCCGGAACAGGTAACCCATTTTTTACAACTGATTCAGCTGCCAGTTTACGTGCTGTAGAAATAAATGCTGATTTGTTATTAAAAGCAACTCAAGTCGATGGTGTTTACGATTCTGATCCGAAAAAGAACCCTGATGCTGTACGATATACTGAGCTTAGTTACAATGAAGCTATAGATAAGCGTTTAGGTGTGATGGATACGACTGCATTAGTTATGTGCCAAGAGCAGGATATGCCTTTGCGTGTATTTGATGTCCATGCAGAAGGTAACTTGACCAAGATTGTATATGGTGAAGATATTGGTACCCTTGTTAAGTAAAGTTTGGCTAAGTTAGGATAAAACATGATTGAAGATATTAAAAAAGACGCAGCAGACAGAATGCAAAAGAGTGTTGCGGCATTGACTAATTCAATGGCGAAAATTCGTGCTGGACGTGCTCACACAAGTCTTTTAGATCAAGTTATGGTTCCGTATTACGGTTCTGATGTTGCACTTAGTCAAGTTGCAAATGTCGGTATCGAAGATTCAAGAACACTGACAGTAACACCTTGGGAAAAACCAATGTTATCAGTTGTTGAAAAAGCAATTATGACATCTGACCTTGGTGTAAACCCTAATAGTGCTGGTATGACAATTCGTATCCCAATTCCACCATTAACAGAAGAGCGTCGTCGCGATTTAGTTAAAGTGGCACGAAATGAAGCAGAAGGTGCTCGTATTGCGGTTCGTAATATTCGTCGTGATGCGAACAGTACGCTAAAAGAGTTACTGAAAGAAAAAGAAATCTCAGAAGATGAAGAGCGTGGCGCTGAAGAAAATATTCAGAAATTAACTGATGCTACTATTAAGCAGGTTGAAGGCGTTCTGACTGAGAAAGAAGCTGACTTAATGGAAGTGTAAGTAGCATTGTCTACTTCTATCAGCAATGACTGCGGATAATACGCAAGTACCACAGCATATCGCCATCATAATGGATGGCAATGGTCGTTGGGCAAAACAACGGCACCAACCGCGATTTATGGGCCATAGAGCCGGTGTGAAAGCGGTTGAAGATATTGTTAAACACTGTGCCGAGCTTGGTGTTAGCGTATTAAGTCTATTTGCATTTAGCAGTGAAAATTGGAAACGACCAACAAAAGAAGTGAGTCTTTTGATGGAGTTATTTGCTTTATCTTTAAAGCAACAAGCCAAACGACTGCATAAAAATAATATTCGCCTTAAAATCATTGGCGATATCAGTAAGTTCTCAGCTAGTCTACAAAAACAGATTCAGCAAGCAGAACAATTAACAGAAAATAATACCGGTCTTATCATTAATATTGCCGCTAACTATGGTGGCCATTGGGATGTTACTCAATCTGTTAAGCAACTTGCTGAGAAGGTAAAGTCAGGAGAACTCGACCCTGCAGATATTAATGAAAACAGTATTGCACAAGGGTTGAGCACAGCCGATTTACCTGAACCCGATCTGTTTATTCGCACAGGTGGTGAGCAACGGGTGAGTAATTTCATGCTGTGGCAATTAGCTTATACTGAGTTTTTCTTCACAGATACTTTATGGCCAGACTTTAGTGGCGAGAAATTGGATGCTGCGATAGCTTCATTTTTCGAACGTGAACGACGCTTTGGCAAGACATCGGAGCAAATTAAGGAAGATAATAATGCTTAAACAACGACTAATAACGGCAGCGATACTTATTCCTCTCGTCGTACTCAGTATTTTATATTTATCAACGAGTAGCTTTCAGTTGCTATTAGCTGCTGTCAGCTTATTAGCGGCATGGGAGTGGTTTTCTATCATTGGTTTTAACAGCCAAAGTCAGAAGGTGTTTGCACTAGTCTCATTGCTATTCATATCTGTTTTGGTCATGTTTTTACCATTAGGCTTATTAATGTTTTTTGCTGCCATTATGTGGGCAAGCATCTTAGTGTTCATTGATCTCTTTGCACATAAAACGCTACCTAAAAAGATGCAAGGATTATTCACGCAGCCTTATTCTGCCCTCATTATGGCATCAATAGTATTAGCAGTGTTTTGGCAATCTGCTACTCAACTTCATGCTTCATCAAACCTCGGTCCGCAGCAAGTTTTATATGTCATGGTTCTAGTTTGGCTGGCAGATACAGGTGGTTACTTTGCTGGTAAACGTTGGGGTAAACGAAAGTTAGCAAAAGCGATTAGTCCTAATAAAACATGGGAAGGTGTTGGTGGGGCAGTTGTACTGGGTTCTGTTTGGGCGTTAATTGGCTTTTATTTTGGATTTGCGGGTTCATTATCATTGATTTCATGGTTATTACTCTCAGCAATTGCACTGTTTATCTCAATTGTTGGTGACCTATTTGAAAGTTTATTTAAGCGTTGTCACAATGTGAAAGATAGCGGACATTTATTACCTGGCCATGGCGGCATATTAGATCGCATTGATAGTTTGATAGCAGCCGTTCCAGTATTTTTTGCTGGATACTATTTTTTAGGAGCAGTGTAAGTGCAAGCAGTAACACTTCTAGGTTCAACAGGTTCGATAGGTGTTAGTACACTTAATGTTTTAGCTCAGCACCCTGAAAAGTACAGCGTCTATGCCTTAACGGCTAACCGTTCAGTTGATAGTTTGTTTGAGCAGTGTCAACAATTTGAACCTGAAATAGCGGTGATGTTGGATGAATCAGCTGCACAGAAATTAGAAGAGAAAATTAAAACAGTAGGTTTAAAAACCCAAGTGTTATCAGGTGTGGAAGCCTTAGTTCAAGTGGCTGAAAGTCAGCATACGGACTATGTAATGGCAGCCATTGTGGGTGCAGCTGGATTATTACCAACTTTAGCGGCGGCTCGAGCGGGAAAACATATCTTATTAGCAAATAAAGAAGCCTTAGTCATGAGTGGCGGCCTATTTATGCGTGAAGTGGAAGCTAATGGTGCGACATTATTACCTGTTGATAGTGAACATAATGCGATTTGGCAATGTTTACCTGTTGGTGAGCAACAGCAACATCATTTTCAAGGTAAAGGTGTTCGCCGCATTATTTTGACAGCATCAGGTGGTCCTTTTAGAGATTATGATTTAGCAGATCTTGAAGGTGTCACCCCCGAGCAGGCTGTGGCACATCCAAACTGGTCTATGGGACAAAAAATATCTGTTGATTCTGCAACAATGATGAATAAAGGCTTAGAGGTTATTGAAGCTCATTGGTTGTTTGGCCTGCCGGTAGAACAAATTGATGTGTTATTGCATCGCCAGAGTATTATTCATTCAATGGTTGATTATGTTGATGGTTCTGTTCTTGCCCAGATGGGTAATCCGGATATGAGAACACCTATTGCCAATGCTTTAGCATGGCCAAATAGAATTGATTCAGGTGTTGCACCATTAGATTTGGTTGCTGCTGGCCGATTAGACTTTTCAGCAGCAGATCATCAACACTTTCCTTGTTTAGCACTTGCTTATCAAGCCTTGCGAGCAGGGGGAACAAGCACTGCTATTTTAAATGCCGCCAATGAAATTGCTGTAGAAGCATTTTTGAATGAGAACATTAAGTTTACTCAAATCCCTAAAATTATTGAGCAAGTTTTACAACAAATCCCAGCGAGTGCAGGTGAAACACTTGAGCAAGTATTAGCTGATGATCTGAAAGCCCGTCAATTAGCACAAGAACTAGTAAAGTAAAATGCAATCGCTACTATATCTGATTGTCACACTTGCCATATTGGTGGTGGTACATGAGTTTGGCCATTTCTGGGTTGCACGCCGCTGTGGTGTAAAAGTGCTTAAGTTCTCTGTTGGCTTTGGACGACCTCTGTGGAGCAGAATTGGTAAAGATGGAACTGAATATATAGTCGCCGCTATACCACTAGGCGGTTACGTAAAAATGCTGGATGAACGTGAAGGTGACGTTGCTGAAGAAGATCTTGATAAAGCATTTAATAGGAAGCCATTAGGGGCACGTGTGGCAATTGTTGCTGCTGGACCCATAGCTAATTTACTCTTTGCAATTGTTGCGTATTGGTTCATATTTGTATTGGGTGTCCCAGGCATTCGTTCGATTATTGATGACGTGCCTCCTAATACACCAGCAGCAATTGCACAAATCAATGCTGGAGATGAAATAGCTGCGATTAATGGTAGTCATACTCCAACATGGTCTAGTGTCTATAGAAAGTTAGCAAAACTTGCTGAAAATGGTGGTGTCGCTAATCTTACTGTTAACATCGGCGGGAGTATGGTTGAACGACAAATCGATATTCCTAAACGTGATTTTTCAACACCTATTTCTCATTCATTGTTAGAACAATTAGGTTTAAGTCCAATACGTGTTGAACTGCAGCCTATTATTGATTCTGTTATAGAAGGTGAAGCTGCTGATAGAGCTGGATTACGTAGTGGTGATGAAATAATAGCTGTAGATGGGGTGTTAATAAGCGGTTGGAGCCAATTTGTTGATATTGTGCAGCACAATGCAGATAAGCCGCTCGAGGTAACCGTTAAGAGAGAGTCTGAAACTACAGGTCTAAGTATCACGCCTACTAATAGCGAAAACCATAGCGGTAAAATAGGGGTGACGGTTGATAGTAGTCGAACTGCTATTCCGTTGGCGTTACAAGCTGTTGAACGGTATGGTTGGGGAGATGCGATAGCTCGGGCTTGTTATGAAACATGGTCCTTTTCTAGTTCAACTTTAAAAAGTTTAGCAGGCATGTTGACTGGAGCTGTATCGAGTAAAAATATAGGTGGCCCAATTACTATCGCCCAGTTTGCAGGCGCATCAGCTGATCGAGGCTTGATCTCATTTATTAGTTTTTTAGCGATGATCAGTATTAGTTTAGGGATTTTAAATTTACTGCCCATCCCTATTTTAGATGGTGGTCATTTAGCACTTTATTTTGTAGAGTGGCTACGTGGAGCACCGTTGTCAGAACAGGTGCAATTTCAGAGTCAGAAAATAGGTGTTATTTTACTTTTAATGCTGATGTTTTTAGCCTTTTTCAATGACTTAACAAGACTGTTTGGCTAATAGTGCTATTACAGGTAAACTAGCACTCTTTCGCCTGAAAACTATATAACGAAGAACTAATGAATAAATTACTTAATATCATTGCACTATTGCTAATTTCAGGGTCGGTGTTTGCCGAAAGCTTTTTAATTAAAGACATTCGAGTGGAAGGTTTACAACGTATTTCTGCTGGTACAGTCTTTAACTTCTTGTCAGTAAAAGTTGGCGATGAAATGAGTAATAAAGATGCAAAAAGCATTATTCGCTCATTATATAAGTCTAAATACTTCAGTGATGTTGGTGTTGAACAAGAAGACGGTGTTTTAGTTATTAAAGTTACTGAGCGCCCTGCAGTTTCAAGTATTGAGTTTGTAGGTAATAAAGACCTTGAAAGTGATGAGTTATTAAAAGCACTGCAGCAAATGGGTTTTTCAGAAGGTCAAGTTTTTGAGCAGGCAATGCTTGAGCGCGTTGAATTAGAACTTGAACGCCAATACTTTAGTCGTGGTAAATATGGCGTAACGATCGAATCAGAAGTAACACCATTACCACGAAATCGTGTCGCTATCCGTATCACAATGGCTGAAGGAACAGTGGCTACAATTGGTAGTATTAATATTGTAGGTAATACGTCGTTTGATGAAGATGACTTGCGGACTGATTTTCAATCAACGACAGGTAATATGTTGTCAGCCTTTACCAAAGATAATCAGTATTCTCGCCAAAAGTTATCAGCCGACTTAGAAACACTTCGTTCATATTATTTAGATCGTGGTTTTGTTGCCTTTTCTGTAGATTCAACGCAAGTCTCTATTACTGATGATAAAGAGCAAATGTTTATCACTATTAATATTACTGAGGGAGATCGTTATAAAATTAAAGAAGTTCGTCTTGCCGGTGATTTAATTGTAGATGAACAAGAATTATTTGATTATGTATCAATTAAAAAAGATGCTGTTTTTTCACGTAAATCAATCACAAAAAGTACAGAAGCATTAACAGACCGACTAGGAAATGATGGTTATGCCTTTGCTAATGTGAATGCTGTTCCAGATATTGATAAAGAAAATAAAGAAGTTACCTTAACTTTTTTTGTTGATCCAGGCCGACGTGCTTATGTACGTAGAATTAATATAGCCGGTAATAGTAAAACACGTGATGAAGTATTACGTCGTGAGTTACGCCAACAAGAAGCATCATGGATTTCAACGTCTAAGGTTGAACAATCTCGAGCTCGAGTACAACGTTTAGGCTATTTTGAAGGGGTTAATGTTGAGACTGTGCCAGTAGCGGGAACATCGGATCAAGTTGACCTTGATTTTAATGTGACTGAGATGGCTTCAGGAAGTCTTTCAGCAGGTTTAGGTTTTTCACAGTCAGATGGTTTGATTTTTAATGCCAATGTAACGCAAAAGAACTTTCTTGGGAGCGGTAAACATATAAACTTTGGTTTTAATAATAGTAGTGTCAATACGGTTTATAGTTTCGGTTATACAAACCCGTTTGCTACCGTTGATGGTATTAGCCAAGGTTTCAATGCTTTTTTTCGTCAAACTGATGCTGATGAAGCTAATATAGCAAGCTTTAGTACGGATAACTGGGGTGGTGATATTAGCTTTGGTATTCCAATCTCTGAAAATAATCGTGTTAGATTAGCATTAGGTTATGAAAATACAGAGTTAAAGTTACCTACTACAAATACCATACAACGATATCAAGACTTTGTTGATGCAGAGGGCACGGATTTTGACACCTTTACAGTCTCATTAGGCTGGTCAAGTGATTCAAGAGACAATTCTGTATTGCCTACACGAGGAACATCGCAAAGTTTAAGTGCTGAAGTAGCGATTCCTGGAGGCTCATTACAATACTATAAAGTTAAATATAAACATGATTGGTATCATCCAATCACTGATTTCTTCACCCTTTCATTGGGCGGTAATCTAGGTTATGCCGATGGTTATGGTGATACATCAACATTACCATTCTTCAAGAACTTCTATGCCGGTGGTATAAGAAGTGTACGAGGCTTTCAATCTAATACATTGGGTATAAAAGAAGATGGCCAAGCATTAGGTGGTAATTTATTAGTTGCTGGTGGAGCTGAAGTTATTTTCCCCATCCCATTTTTGAAAAAATCATTAAGGTCATTTCGCTTGAGTGTATTTACCGACGTGGGTAATGTTTATGACGAGAATGAAGACTTCCAAACTGATTTACTCCGCTATTCAGCAGGGCTTTCTGCAATTTGGATTTCACCATTTGGTGCGATGTCTGTCAGTATTGCCCAACCATTTAACGAACAAACAGATGATGAAACGGAAAGCTTCCAGTTCTCATTAGGTTCTACATTTTAATTAACACATCCGGAGATGAGTGTGAAAAAAGTAAATATTTTAGGTTTGTTTTTTGTTGCAGCAATAGCTGTACTTCCTGCACAAGCCGCTGAGCTAAAGATAGGTGTTGTTAATGCTGGACAAGTATTAGAAAAATCACCGCAAAAGAAACAAGCTCTAGTAAGACTTGAGAAGGAATTCTCTGCACGCAGTAAATCATTAGAAAAGAAACGTAAAGATATTATTTCTAAAAGAGATAAATTAGCTAAAGACGGAGCAATTTTAAGTGAGAGTGAGCGTAAATCTAAAGAACGTTCTCTTTTAAGTGAACAACGTGACTTAAAACGATTACAAGATGAATATAGTGAAGATCTTTCAATTCGTCGTAATGAAGAGTTGCGTAAGCTAGAAAAAGAAATTGCACAAACGATTGTTGATTTAGCTAAGAAAGAATCATATGACCTTGTTGTTTATCAAGGCGTTATTTTTGCTAGTGACCGTGTTGATATGACATCAACCGTTTTAGAGTTATTAAAAGCCAAAGCAAAATAGTAGGCTAAAGAAAGTGTGGACTTTAGGTCAAATAGCAAAGCATGTTGGAGGTATCGTCCAAGGTGATGAGCAGTACGAGGTTTCTAGTATTGCCACCTTACAGAATGCTCAAAGCGATCAGCTTAGCTTTCTATCCAATAAAAAGTACAGGAAATATTTAGCCGAGACTGGAGCTGGAGCTGTAATAGTCAGTAATGACATGGCTTCTTCCGTACCTAAATATGCCATTATTGTTGACGACCCTTATGTGGCTTATGCAAAAGCAGCAAGCTTATTAAACCCGGCCAAGAAGAAACAAGCAGGGATTCATCCCTCTGCAACAGTAGGAGCTGATACTACTATCCACCCAAGTGCAATGATAGCTGCACAGGTTGTGATTGGAAGTGGAGTTAGTATTGCCGAGGAAGTCATGATAGGCCCAGGCTGTGTCATTCTTGATAATGTTACGATTGGAGATTCTTCTTCATTAATTGCAAATATCACAGTCTGTGATAATGTTCAGATAGGAAAGCGAGCTATTATTCACCCTGGTGTTGTCATCGGCGCTGATGGTTTTGGTATTGCGAATGATAATGGCAAATGGATTAATGTACCTCAAATAGGGTGTGTCCAGATTGGTGATGATGTAGATATAGGTGCAAATACGACTATTGATCGTGGTGCTATCGACGATACTATTATTGCGAATGGTGTTAAGTTGGATAATCAGATTCAAGTTGGCCATAATACTGTAGTAGGCGAAAATACTGTTATTGCTGGCTGTGTTGGTATTGCAGGTAGTACGATAATAGGTAAAAATTGTATTATCGGAGGGGGGGCAGGCTTAGGCGGTCACCTTGAATTAGTTGATGGTGTGATGTTAACCGGTATGACCATGGTAACAAAATCAATTAAGCAGGCAGGTAGTTATTCGTCAGGTATTCCAGCAGAAGAAACTCATCATTGGCATAAAAATGTGATTCGTTATCGTCAAATGGACAAGTTGGCAGAGCGAGTGAAGCAGCTAGAAGACTTAAATAAGAAATAATGGAGCATGTGGTGACTTCTTGTTTAGTCACTACAGTAACAAACAATAAAAATATATTACGAATCACCGTAAAAGGATACAACAATTGAACACAATCGATATACATGAAATTCAACGTTTATTACCGCATCGTTATCCTTTTTTATTGATTGATCGCGTTTTGGATTACACTCCCGGTGAATCATTGGTGGGAATAAAAAACATTACTTTTAATGAACCACAATTCACGGGCCATTTTCCTCAAAGAGTTATTATGCCTGGTGTATTGATTCTTGAAGCATTGGCTCAGGCGACAGGTCTACTCGCTTTTAAAACTGTTGCTGATTTACGCTCTGATAATGCACTTTATTATTTAGCGGGTATTGATAATGCACGCTTTAAGAAACCTGTCGAACCCGGTGATCAATTGAAACTATCAGTTAAATTAGTTAAAAATAAACGTAATTTATGGAAGTTTAGTGGCGAAGCAAGTGTTGATGGTGAAATCGTCGTCACTGCAGACATTATGTGTGTTGATCAAGAAATGCCTAAATGATCCATAGTACAGCTATTATCGATCCATCAGCAGTTATTGCTGATGATGTCAGTATCGGACCTTATACAATAATAGGGGCTGATGTTGAAATTGGTTCTGCCTGTGAGATCGGACCACATGTCGTCATAAATGGACCAACAAAAATGGGTTCTGGAAATAAGGTTTTTCAGTTTTCATCCATTGGCGAAGAGCCTCAAGACAAAAAGTATGCCGGTGAAGCAACACGCTTAGAAATTGGCAACAACAATCTAATTCGTGAAAATGTCACTATTAACCGAGGCACAGCTCAGGGTGGTGGCATAACAAAAATAGGTAACGATAACTGGATTATGGCCTATGTGCATATTGCACATGATTGTATTGTCGGCAATGACAATATACTTGCTAATAATGCTACGCTAGCTGGCCACGTTATCATTGACGATTATGTGATTCTTGGTGGCTTTACCTTGGTAAGCCAATTTAACTCTATGGGCTCTTATTCTTTTAGTGCGATGGGCAGTGTTATCTCGCGTAATGTCCCTCCGTATGTACTGGTCTCTGGACATATGGCTAAACCTGTTGGAGTGAATGTTGAAGGTTTACGTCGCCGTCAATTTTCAGATGCACAGCTTAAGAATGTACGACAAGCTTATAAAACTGTTTATCGTTCAGGATTACGGATTGAAGAGGCTGAGTTGAAACTTGCCGAGATGGATCAAGAAGAGTCAGAGTTAGATATTTTACTCGACTATTTGAAAAAGCAAGAAGGCGGCATTATTCGTTAGCCTTTACTCGATCATAAAGATGTTAAAAAGGGCCACTTCTACTTGATAAGAAGCGGCCCTTTTAGTTTTAGTCGTTAGCTGGAGTTGAACTGATTCTATGGATAGTTAAATCAGCACCGTTATATTCTTCTTCTTGAGTTAAACGTAAGCCCATAAACTTCTTGAGTAGCCCGTAAACGATATACCCCCCCACAAAGGCAATAGTGACACCGAGTAAAGTACCTAATAGCTGAGATGTCAGGCTAACGCCACCTAAGCCGCCTAGAGCAAGTTGTCCGAAGATTCCTGCAGCAATACCACCCCAGACACCACAAAGACCATGTAGTGGCCATACACCTAATACGTCATCAATTTTCCATTTGTTTTGAGTTAATGTAAACATATAAACAAATAGGCCACCGGCAATTCCGCCTGTTACTAACGCACCAAGTGGGTGCATAATGTCAGAGCCAGCACAAATAGCCACTAAACCAGCTAAGGGTCCATTGTGCACAAAACCTGGATCATTTCGACTGACCAAGCAGGCAACTAAAGTTCCGCCAACCATAGCCATTAAAGAGTTCACTGCAACTAGACCACTAATGCCATCAATTTCCTGCGCTGACATTACATTGAAGCCAAACCAACCAACAGTTAATATCCAAGCACCTAATGCTAAGAAAGGAATGTTTGATGGCGGATGAGCATATACTTCACCCTGTTTACCGTAGCGTCCATGACGAGGGCCTAAATGTAAAACTGCTGCTAGTGCTATCCAACCACCAACTGCATGAACAACAATAGAACCAGCAAAGTCATGGAAACCTGCACCAAAGCTTGTTTCTAACCAAGCTTGGAAACCAAATGCTCCATTCCAGCTGATCCCTTCAAATAAAGGATATATAAAGCCAGCTAGGAAAAAAGTAGCAATAAGCTGAGGGTTGAACTTAGAACGTTCTGCAATACCGCCAGATACGATAGCGGGAATCGCTGCGGCAAATGTAAGTAAGAAAAAGAACTTCACAAGAGCGTAGCCATTACTCTCGACGAGTGCTGGTCCAGCTTGCATAAAGTTAATGCCGTAAGCAACACTATAGCCAATAAAGAAATAGGCAATCGTTGAAACAGAAAAATCCATAATGATTTTGACTAAGGCATTGACTTGATTTTTTTTCCGTACAGTACCCACTTCAAGAAATGCAAAACCAGCATGCATAGCAAGCACCATGATGGCTCCAAGTAGAATAAATAGAACGTCAGTTGAGTTTTGCACTGAGTTTTCCTTTAAATTGAATAAGTGTCAGAAGTTAGTGCAATTGTTGCACCAAAAGAGACATTGTTAGCAGAAACAGAAAGATAGCTAATTTAGGTGGTAGCTTGAATTGTATTTCCCGAACCAAACTGGTGCCTTTTGAGTATTTCAGCACCAATATGGTGCGGTCACTTGGTTTGAACGTGTTATCTACATTATGTATAGATCTAACGTATAATTAGCGGTTTTAAAAATTAATGGACTTTTAAGTTCAGTTGTAGCAATAAATGAGGACATAGAGAACGATGGATATCTACGCATCAGACGAAGAAAAAGGCGAAGAGATAAAGCAGTGGTGGAGAGATAATGGCCGTTCAGTTATAACGGGCTGTATCCTTGGTGCTGCCATCATTATTGGTGGTCGTTATTGGCTTACATATCAACAGACTGTAACGTCAAATGCATCAATAGCTTATCAACAAGTTGTTATTGCTATCAATGATGATGATCAAACTATTGCTGAAGATAAAACACAACAATTATTTAGTGAGTTTTCTGGAACACCTTATGCTGTCTTTGCTGCATTTGAAATGGCTGCCCAGTCTACAAATTCAACTTCTGCTCAGTCATATTTAGAATGGGTTATGGCTAATGCTGATTTATCTGCCCATAAAGAATTGGCCCGCTTACGCTTAGCTCAGCTTTTAATGAGCGATGAGAAATTTGATCAATCTTTAACGTTAATTGATGAATCAGAGTCTCCAGCATATTCATCACTACTGTCAGAATTACGTGGTGATATCTATGTTGCTCAAGGAAATGCTGTTGAAGCAAGAGCTGCATATCAAATTGCAATACTTGATTTGCTTCAGGGTGAGCCTCGCAAACAACTTTTACAAGTTAAGTTAGATGATGTGGCCCAATCAAATGACAGTTAAGATTCGACTTGTCTTCGGACTAATTTTTGTTTCTATCCTTACGGCTTGTGGCACGGTAAGTTCGTGGCTTGAAGAAGATGTTTACGTCGCTCCACCTGCAGAGTTAGTTGAGTTCACTGCAGAATTTGAACCTAAGATTGTATGGCAAAAAGATACTGGTGATGGTTCTGGTGATGATTATAGTGACTTAGCCACTTGGATCCAGGGTGATATGGCGGTTGCAGTGGATAATGAAGGTAAAGTTAGTAGCTATGAAGCCTTAACTGGACATCAACTGTGGCAGACTGATCTAGATGCTCCAATTATTTCTGGTGCAGGTGGTGGTAGTGGTCTTATCCTAGTGGGGAGCCAAGAAGGCAATATTTTTGCTCTAGAAGAAATAACCGGCAAATTACTATGGCAAAAGAAACTTAGCAGTGAAGTATTGGCTCCACCTAAAGCATCTATGGATGTTGTAGTAGCGAGAACAGCTGATGGTCGAATGACCGGCTTATCTGCAGCAGATGGTCATGTTCTCTGGGCTTATCAGCGAACTGTACCTTTACTTAGTCTACGTGGTGCCAGTGAACCAGTACTAGTAGATGATAAGGTGGTTGCTGGTTATGCTAATGGCAAACTAGTCGCGTTATCACTTATTGATGGCAATGTGATTTGGGAAGAAAGTGTTGCTGTGCCACGAGGCAGAACAGAATTAGATAGGCTTGTTGATATTGATTCTGCACCTGTTATCAAAAATGGTGTGGTCTATGTTGTTGCCTATAATGGCAGACTTGCAGCCTTAGATCTTGATACTGGCAGAATGTTATGGTCTCGTGAAATGTCTTCTCGTTCGGGGCTAGATGTTGCTAGTGGTGACGCTGTATATGTTACAGATCAGGCTGGATATGTTTGGGCGCTTCAAGATGGTTCTGGAGATGCTCTTTGGCGCCAAACGCGTCTTTTACGTCGGAAAGTAACTGCACCAGTGATTGTTGGTGACTATGTTATTGCCGGTGATTTTGAAGGCTATGTACATTGGATGTCTCGAGCTGATGGTCGTTTTGTAACTCGAGTCAGAATCACTGATGATGCTATTCGCAGTAAACCTGTAGTAAAAGATGATTTGGTATTTGTTACCGCTTCTGATGGTACCTTAACCGCATTCCGGATCCAGTAATATGAAACCTGTTATAGCTTTAGTAGGCCGACCTAATGTCGGTAAATCTACTTTATTCAACCGTCTCACTCGCAGCAGAGATGCTCTTGTTGCCGATTTCTCAGGCCTAACACGCGATAGAATATACGGTAAGGTAACTTATGATAGTTTTGATTTCATTCTCATTGACACTGGTGGTTTGACAGCTCAATCGGATGATATGTCAGACTTGATGAAGAAGCAGGCTGATCTTGCTATAGAAGAGGCTGACCTTGTTTTTTTCTTGGTTGATGGCCGAGCAGGATTAGTTGCTGATGATCAAGCTGTTGCTAAAAAATTACGAACTATTGGTAAGCCAACTATTTTGATTGTAAATAAATCAGAAGGTGAGCAAAAAGAAATGGTCGCCGCTGAGTTTTATGCGCTTGGTCTAGGTGAGCCACAAGTTATATCTGCCTCACAAGGTCGAGGTATTAGCAATTTACTGTCTGCACTTATAGACGATGTTCCCGCGGTTATATCTCGTGAAGTTGAAGATGAAGATGAAGAAGGTGATGATAAAGACAAGCGAGATAATACTATTCGCTTAGCGGTTCTAGGGCGACCAAATGTAGGAAAGTCGACTCTAATTAACCGTATCATGGGTGAAGAGCGTGTTGTTGCTTTTGATGAGCCAGGAACCACACGAGATAGCATTCATATTCCATTTGAGAAAGATGGTACAGAGTACATATTGATAGATACTGCTGGTGTTCGCAGGCGCTCAAAAGTATCAGAAATGCTAGAAAAATTTAGTATTGTGAAAACACTACAAGCACTAGAAGATGCGAATGTTGTCTTGCTTATATTAGATGCTCATGAAGGTATCGTTGAGCAAGATTTGCACCTTGCCGGACTGATTATTCAAAGTGGCCGTGCTGTAGTTATTGCCGTTAATAAATGGGATGGTTTGGATAAAGAAGAACGTGAATGGGTAACATCTAATGTTGAACGTCGATTACCATTTTTGAACTTTGCAAATACACACTTTATTTCAGCATTGCATGGTAGCGGTGTAGGTTTGTTATTTAAATCAGTCAAACAAGCATATCAATCTGCAATGTCGCAAATTCCTACACCAAGGTTAACGAGAGTTTTAGAAGATGCTGTATCAGATCATCAGCCACCACTCGTGCATGGTCGTAGAATTAAATTCCGTTATGCGCATTTAGGTGGTAAAAACCCGCCTAGAATCATTATTCATGGTAATCAAACAGATGCCACACCGAATAGTTATAAGCGCTATTTAGAAAATACATTTAGAGATGTTTTAAACTTACACGGTACGCCGATAGTAATTGAATTTAAGCAGGGTAAGAACCCATTTAAAGAAGAAAGAAAACGTACAGCTGGTCAAGGTACTAAGCATGTGAAAGACTCTAAAAGCAGAAAATAGCTTATAAAATCCCCTCGTCATCTCCCATGAGATTGTCGAGGGTCGTTAAATGACCACGTATTTTCTCCCTTTCTGATAATTTCTCACGAGCAGCGAGAGGAAGATCTGTAAATAATATAACCTTTTGATCTATAAGGGTGTTAACTAGATCTTCAAGAACTCGAACTAGTGTGACATCTGATACGGAAAGTGCAGCTTTAACATCATCGCTATTGTCGGACTGCTTTAGATAATTAGTCAGTTCAGGGTGATCGATAGATACATACTCTTGAGCCTGATCACTAGCATTTTCAGAAACTGAATCAATTTCACCAAGAGAATTTCGATGTACATATGCCATTGCTAAGACCTACTTAATTGTAATTTGTTAGAGCATCTATATTACCAAAAGCATCAAAAAGATAAATTAATTATGTTAATAATAAGAAAATAAAAGTAACTAAGAAAAATATCTATCTGCATTGAGGCTTATCAGTCTACTATAATGCTAGAATGATTTACTCGTAAAATGAGTGCTTCATGATAAATAAATTTTGTGAACTGGTTCACATTTTGTAAGATGTATATATTCATTGCTGTTCATTTAGGATAAAGCTACAGGTATGGCTCAAGATACAACATCATTAGAAGGAACTAAGCCACAGTGGGATGCTGAAAATAGTCAGCATACATTGGACGATCCATTACTAAGTTGTTTAACTATTCTTAGCAAGCTTCTGGATAAGCCTCATAGTGCAGAATCGCTAATAGCGGGACTTCCTCTAGTTGATAATAAACTCACGCCTAAATTATTTTCGCGCGCAGCAGAAAGAGCTGGCTTGTCATCAAAAGTTGTTAAGCGTCCCCTTAGAAAAGTATCAAATCTTGTTCTTCCAGCGGTACTGTTGTTGGAAGATAGTACCGCTTGTATCATTTTAGAATTTAGAGCAGATACTGCTCGTGTTATTTTTCCTGAGTCAGGTGAAGGTGAATCTGAAGTTTCATTAGAATTATTGCAAGAGCAATATGCCGGTTTTGCTATTTTTGTTAAAGCTGTCCATCATTTCGATAATCGAACAGAAAGTAGTGCTATCCCGCGGGCAAAACATTGGTTTTGGGGAGTAATCCTACGTTTCTGGCCAATTTATGGTGAAGTGTTTGTTGCATCAATTTTAGTAAATACTTTTGCTTTGGCATCACCATTATTTATAATGAATGTATATGATCGAGTTGTACCAAACCATGCAATAGAAACCTTGTGGGTGCTCGCTATTGGAGTGACAACCGTTTTTGTTTTTGATTTATTGCTTCGAACATTGCGTGGCTATTTTATCGATATGGCGGGTAAAAAAGCCGATGTCATACTCTCCGCCACTATTTTTGAGAAAGTGCTGGGGATTAAGATGGCCTCCCGTTCCAATTCTGTCGGTTCATTTGCAAATAGCATGCAAGAATTTGAATCATTCCGAGAGTTTTTTACGTCAACAACGTTAACGACTCTCATTGATTTACCATTTTCATTTTTGTTCATTTTTGTTATTTGGACTATTGGAGGCGAGCTGGCCTATGTTCCATTAGCTGCGATACCTTTAGCTATTCTAGTTAGCCTTATCATTCAAGTTCCTTTAGGGCGTACGGTTCAACAATTATTTCGTCATTCGGGGCAAAAAAGTGCAACGTTAATTGAAACATTAACCGGCCTAGAAACAATTAAGAGTATTGGTGCTGAATCACCTATTCAGAAAAAATGGGAACAGACTATTGGTTTTATTTCTAAATATAGTCAGCGTTCACGTATATTGTCATCGATAGCCGTTAATTTTACTTCGTTTTTACAGCAGATGGCATCAGTCAGTGTTGTTGTGTTTGGCGTCTATAAAATATCTGAAGGTGAGATTACGATGGGGGCATTAATTGCAAGCACAATTCTTACTGGGCGAGCATTAGCACCTTTAGGTCAAGTTGCAGGAATATTAACGCGTTATCATCAATCTAAAGCGGCTTTGAGTTCTCTTAATCACTTAATGAGTTTACCGGTAGAACGTCCATCGGGACGAGAGTTCTTGCACCGGCCAGACTTTAAAGGCGGCATTATATTTAAGGATGTTTCATTTCGCTATCCAGAGCAGCCAATAGATGCTTTATCTAATATCTCTTTTTCGATTCAACCCGGTGAAAAAGTAGCCTTTATTGGCCGGATTGGATCGGGAAAAAGTTCAATTGAGAAACTAATATTAGGTTTATATGAACCTTCCGATGGTGCCATTTTGCTAGATGGTACAGATATTCGTCAGGTTGATCCTGTCGATTTACGTCGTAATATCGGCTATGCCCCGCAAGATGTTGTACTCTTTTTTGGCAGTGTTCGTGACAATATTGCGATGGGAGCGCCCTTTGCCGATGATGCCGCGGTACTTAAAGCTGCAGAAGTGGCTGGGGTAACAGAGTTTGTTAATCGACATCCTGCTGGTTTTGACCTGCCGGTTGGTGAGCGCGGTGAAGGTTTATCGGGAGGGCAACGCCAAAGTATTGCTGTGGCAAGAGCATTATTGCTTGAACCGCCTGTTCTGGTGTTAGATGAGCCGACTAATGCGATGGATAATAGTACCGAAGACCAATTTAAAGCTAAGCTTGCTGCGGAACTTGCGGACAAAACATTACTCTTAGTGACACATAAAGCGTCATTATTGAGTTTAGTTGACCGAATAATTGTACTAGACCAGGGTAACTTGCTTGCTGATGGACCGCGTGAACAAATATTAACAGCGCTTAAGAAAGGCCATATCAAAGTGTCAAAAGGATAGATGTAAAATGGCATTTCTAAAACATTCTCATCCTGATGACGCTGAATTTATGTCAGAAGTAAGTGCTGCAACATTAGAATCAGCACATAGGCTAGGACATTCATTGCTCATATTGACGCTAGCATTTTTCCTTGCTGCTGCTTGGTGGGCCTATGAAACTACATTGGATGAAGTCACTCGTGGTGATGGCAAAGTGGTGCCTTCGAGTAAGATCCAAGTTATACAAAACTTAGAGGGCGGTATTTTATCTGAAGTTTTAGTAGCGGAAGGCCAAATAGTTGAAAAGGGACAGGTTCTGTTGAAGATTGATGATACGCGTTTTTCATCTTCATTTAGAGAAACAGAGTTGAAATATTATGAATTATTAGCTCGTAGTACACGTCTCAAGGCTGAGAGGGAAGATATTAGGTTTGTCGTTCCACCAGAAGTGATGGAGGTTAATCCAGTATTAGCCGAAAATGAAATGGCATTGTATAAAACTCGTCAATTAGAGCTAGATTCAGCTATTCGAGTATTAAAGCAACAAGAAGTACAGCGACAACAAGAGCTAGTTGAACGCTATGCGAGACAATCTCAATTAAAGATAAGTTATGAGCTAAGTGATGAAGAGCTCAAAATGTCTGAACCATTGGTTGAGGCAGGAGTCTTATCCGAAGTTGAAATCTTACGGTTGAAACGTTCTGTGAATGATTTACATGGTGAAATGGAAGCGAATCGATTGGCTATACCAAGAATTAAATCAGCATTGAACGAAGCAAGACAGAAGATTGAAGAACAAAAAGTTCAGTTTAGAACTAGTGCTGCGAGCCAATTCTCAGAGGTTAATGCAGAATTATCTCGTACAAAAGAAACAGTATTTTCTCTTGAAGATAGAGTGACAAGAACACAAGTTCGTTCTCCAGTAAAAGGTACAATTAAACAATTAAAAATTAATACAGAGGGTGGGATTATCCAACCAGGTATGGATTTGGTCGAAATTGTGCCAATTGAAGATAATTTATTGATTGAAGCTAAGATCAGACCCGCGGACATTGCCTTTTTAAGGCCTGGCCAAGAGGCAATGATTAAGCTGACTGCTTATGATTTCTCAATTTATGGTGGTTTACCAGCGAAACTTGAACGAATTAGTGCCGATACAATTACGAATGAAAAAGATGAAAGTTTTTATTTGATTTATTTGCGAACAGATAAAAATTATATTGATAGTAGTAAAGGAATGTTAAATATTATTCCTGGAATGACGACAAGTGTCGATATATTAACTGGGAAGAAAACGGTGTTAGACTATTTGTTAAAACCAATTCTTAAGGCAAAAAATGAGGCACTAAGAGAAAGATGAG
>Ga0209495_1000561_pt1 | contig 28713 bp, 25 predicted proteins | sample EN1Hudsemesocosm_FD_184629 | JGI IMG/M metagenome (GOLD analysis project Ga0209495, IMG submission 184629) | Methane-oxidizing microbial communities from mesocosms in the Hudson Canyon - EN1E Hudson Canyon (SPAdes) (version 2) | ecosystem: Environmental > Aquatic > Marine > Cold seeps | place... | reverse complement strand
TCTCAAGGTTATATTGGTCATTTATCTAAGTTGGAAGGCAAGCAAGTTGCTATACAAAAAGGCCATTACACTCAAGAGCTTTTATCGAAGTATTATCCAGACATTTCAGTTATAACGACGCCTACACTTAAAGAAGCATTAATAATGGTATCGGAAGGCCATGCTGATGCCTATGTGGGCGAAGTCATGACAGCAAGTTATGCAATGACAAAAGCGGGACTGGTGAATTTGCAGTTTGCAGGCCACACACACTATCAAAGTGAATTTAGATTTGCCGTTCATAAAGACTCTCCTGAACTCAACTCTATAATAGAAAAAGCCTTAGCCCAAATTAGTCAGGAAGAAAAAAATACTATCTTTGATCGTTGGCACTCACACGATTTTAAGCTAGGCATTCAATTTAAAGTCCTTGTGAAATACATCTTCGCCACAGTCTGTTTATTTTTGATTATTACATACTGGGTATATCGTTTACGGAATGAAATTTCTCAGCGAAAACAGGCTGAAAAGGCCCTTGAGCTAACAGCTAGAGTATTTAGTGATACTCATGAAGGCGTTACAATTACTGATGCAAATAAAAATATCATTGATGTGAACCCCGCATTTTCTGACATCACTGGTTATAGTCATGAAGAAGTACTAGGGAAAAATCCTCGAATCCTAAGTTCAGGTAAACATCGCGCTCAGTTCTACACCGATATGTGGCAACAAATTGATGACAATGGTCACTGGCAAGGTGAAATTTGGAACCGTAAAAAAAGTGGTGAAATTTATGCCGAATTACTAACCATTTCTGCATTAATGGATCGCAATAATAAAGTGATCAATTATGTCGGTGTATTCTCCGATATCACCAGTAGTAAACGGCAAGAAGAAGAACTTAAGATACTGGCACACTACGATGTGCTGACACGCCTACCAAATCGTGTATTATTCAATGACCGTTTCCATCAAGCGCTTGCCCATAGCAAGCGTAATGAAACCTTATTAGCAGTCTGCTTTCTAGATTTAGATAACTTCAAACCTATTAATGATAACTTTGGCCATGAAGCGGGGGATAAATTATTGGTTGAAGTCGCCCAGCGCATCAAAACCTGTATTAGGGAAGAAGATACCGTTTCACGCCAAGGTGGTGATGAATTTGCCCTATTGTTAAATGACATTACCTCTTTTGCTCAGTGTGAACAAACCATGGAACGTATTCATCAGGCACTTTCCCTGCCTTATTTGATCGATGGCAATTCACATAGTGTTACGGCATCTAGTGGTATCACTATATCTCCCCTTGATGAAGGCGATATCGATACACTACTTCGCCATGCTGACCAAGCAATGTATGAGGCGAAAGATACTGGCCGCAACCGTTATAAATTATACAACTCGAAATAGAATTAAAAGCTGATTACACGCATCAACCTCTTCATACTAATGACTCAAACTATCTTGGGCATAAATTGATACTATCCCTATAAACGCTGTATCCCGCTATTTTATGGGGCATTGATGAGTGCGGATTATGAATACTCGCCCAGTTGAAATAGTTGAATTACTCTCGGAAAGCTAGCCCCAATTATTCTTCATTGAACTGCCAAATTGTTCGTCTATTAAAGGTAATATAGTCATCATCACTAGACATTATTTTACGAATTTTATAGCTATCTAACTTAGTATTTCGCATAACTGCTTGAGCATAATTACCACTCTGAGGCATCAGACAAGCATGAACAATGGGTGAATCAGGTCTCTCTCCACGCTTTGTCACAACGCCAATCTCTGTGTTAGCTAATTGCACAATCAGGCCTGGTGGGAAAAAGCCTAGTTCTTTAATAAATAAAGCTGCAATTTCAGGCTCAACTGTTTGACCTTTATCCAATAAAATATCCCGTAAAATACCTTTATGTAGTAATGGGTCACGGTAAGATCTTGGTGACAATCGTGCACAATATTGATCTGCTAATGCTATAAACTGAGTAGCTTGAGGATATTGAGAACCCTTCAATTTATTCGGATACCCCGTCCCCGTTATCGTTTCATGATGTGCCAAGACACATTTTAGCCATAATTTATCATCGACTTCAGCCTTTCTTAACATAATCACGCTTTGCTTAGGGTGATGCTGAATGGCTTCTTTTTGCTCGTCAGTTAATGGTGATTCTTGCCTATACAGCTGTTCCTGCAACTCAATCATAGCAATATTCATTGTTAAAGCCGCAGCTACTATCGACTTTCTTTCTTCTCTCAAAATCGATGAGCTTTTGGCCATAACATCACTGATAACAGCGACATCAACAGAATGTTTTATTGGATAACTACTTCCTTCAAGTACAAATAGTGATGCTAGTGCCGCGTGAGCATCTCGATCACAAGCACGTTGGATATTTTCAACTAGCGACATCACTTCTTCAGTGAAATTACTTTCTTTATCTTCACTACTCGCTAAAACAATAGCCAATTGGCTAGTGACATCTTCTAGTATTTTGAATGGGGAAATATCTTTGGGCTTTTTAACTTCCTGTTCTTTTGTTTCTGTAGGTTTGGAATGAGATAAATCTGATTGGTCACCATAAGCACCTCGAGCAATTAAACGCTCAACTTGAGCCAAAGACTTAATAATAAAACCCTTTTTAACTAGAAACGTACCATTACTATCATAAACAGGCCACGCCAACGGTGAGCCCACTATAATATCTGATGCGCTTAGTTTGGTTAAATTACTTGTCAAACCCCACTCCACTATTTTATCGGTTTATTCCTTTCTAACCTAATGATTAAACATGAAAGCTAGATTGCATTCTCCTTCCAGCTATCAATGATAGTACCAGACAAAAATGAACTGCACTATAATTTAGACCACTATTAAAGATACATACAAATTGGAGACCTTCTCATCTATAACATTGTCCTGATATATTAACTTAATGATGCTTTTAGTGAGCAAAGTGAGTAGCGCAGCTCTTACCTAATCCAACTTGAATAAAGAAGTAGCTTTACTGACACAGATCAATAAACTCAGTAGTTTCATTCAATAGTTGTAGGTATTGTTCTAAATAGTCAGGTATATTTAACTTATGGTTACTAATTTAAAGAAAAGAAAATACCTAAATTTCTTAAATCATATTTCAATTAGTAAGAAACTCAGTATTTTTCTTGTTATACCCCTCGCAACATTATTATTTTTTGCTGCTTCTTCAGTAAGTGACAAACAACAACAGTTAGCTGGCACAGAAAACACATTACATTTTTCAATTATTGTTAATCAGCTTTCTAAACTTATTTACCAATTACAAAAAGAGCGAGGTCTAAGTGCCGGCGCCTATGGAAGTAAAGGAAAGTTTTATCTTGAACCATTAGTAAATCAACGGCAACAGACAGATAGTGCCATTCAGGATCTATTGTCTCTTCTTAGCAATAATCCCAGCTATGCAACCATTGATCTTCGAGAAAAATTACCCCATCTCACAACTGAATTATCTAGCCTCAGTCCTCTCCGGCTACAAATTGATCAGCATGCAACGCATTCATTTTTTGGTTCTTATAGCCATATCATCAATGACATATTAAATATCATCAGTTTTATGCCCAGCCTCAATTCAACCTATGAGCTCAATAACTTATCATCATCTTATATTGAGCTATTGTGGCTTGAAGAGTTTTCAGGTCAAGAACGAGGGGCGCTTAATGGTGTCTTTTCGGAACAGAAATTTACGGCAGAGCAATTTAGTGCTATTTCAAGTTATATCTCTGGCCAGGATGCAGCTATTAGAAACTTTAACAATACCGCGACGCAACAACATCAACAATTATTAGTGAATGCCTTGTCTCACCCCTCAAATACTGATGTAGAACACTTTCGTGAAGTAGTATTAAATCGGGCACTAAGACAAGATGCCTTAAATGGTTTGCAAGAATCAATTGGTTATGGCGGCTTGATTCACAACTTTAAAAACCATGTCATAAGGAGCAATATTCAGTACGCAAACCTATTTAAACAGAACTTTCAATTAGCGCGAGAACAAATCGATGCATACCGTCATTTACCCAATATAAATGATGATGAAGAGAGCGCTCTCAATACAATCGAAGATACGTTTAAGCAATATCAAAATCAGTTAGATCTTATCTCGGAACTAAAAGGACAAAACCTCTCGATTCGTTATATTGATAAGCTTGTTAAGATTGATGATGGACCGGCCATTTCTGCGATTAATTTTCTACGACATAATATTAATTCTAACGATCCTGAGTTGTGGTGGCAGCAAGCGAGCACACGACTTGATCTTATTCATAACGTTAGTAAGCAAGTCATGCAAGACCTCAATCAATCTGCTCAATTTATTAAGGTTGAAACCGAAGACATATTAAATATCTATCTACTCATCACTTTTTTTATTCTATTGTTTATGGGACTTTTTGGCGTGATGTTGAGAAGTCGCTTAGTAAATGAAATTAAGCTTATTGCTGATAGTATGCGCCTGAGTGAACGCTCTCATAATTACAACCACCTTTCTATAACAGGAAATGATGAAATTTCTGATCTAGCTAGGGCTTTTAATAGCTTAATTAAGGAGAGAAGCGAAAATGAAGATCAACTTCGTTTAGCCGCTCGTGTTTTTAGTGACACTCATGAAGGCATTATCATTACTGATGATAAAGGCATAATCATCGATGTAAACCCTACTTTTTCTGAACTGACAGGCTATGATGCTGAAGAGGTCATTGGGAAGAACCCAAGCATCCTTAGTTCAGGCCACCATGATGAAGCATTTTATAGTGAAATGTGGCAAGATTTAGCAACTAACAAATTCTGGCAAGGTGAAGTATGGAACCGTAAAAAAGACGGTACTCTCTATGCCGAATTGATTACTATCACGGCAATAGAAGGTGATAGCGGAGAACTTCTTCGTTATATCGGTATTTTTTCTGATATAACACAGACTAAACAACAACAAGAAAAGCTACACCTCATGGCACACTATGATGTGCTCACTGAGTTACCCAATCGAGCTCTATTTGCTGATCGCTTTTCACAAGCGGTTGCTCATAGCCAAAGAAGCACCTCCCAACTTGCCGTGTGCTTTTTAGATTTAGATAACTTTAAACCGGTTAATGATAACTTTGGCCATAAAGTAGGCGATCAATTACTTATCGAAGTAGCTCAAAGGATTACGTCAACAATTAGAGCAGAAGATACTGTCTCGCGCCAAGGTGGAGATGAGTTTGCACTTTTATTAGGTGATATTGAGTCCATTTCTCAATGTGATGAATTATTAAAACGAATTCATTCTACACTTGCTCAACCCTATTTAATTGATGGCGATGTTCATAATGTCTCAGCCTCAATCGGCTCGACAATATATCCAACTGATAATGCCGATCTTGATACACTATTACGTCATGCAGATCAGGCAATGTATCAAGCTAAGCAGGCAGGAAAAAACCATCATGTGTTCTTTAATGTTCAACATGACAAACAAATACTTCAACAACATCTCCGTTTGGAAGAAATAGAGCATGCATTAAAAAATAATGAATTTGTTTTACATTACCAAGCTAAAGTGAATATGGCTACGGGTGAAGTATTAGGTGCTGAGGCTTTAATTCGCTGGCATCATCCTAAAAAAGGGTTAATTGCACCCCTTGATTTCTTACCGATTATTGAGGGTACTGAACTAGAAAATAGCATTGGTAATTGGGTAATAAACCAAGCTCTTACTCAATTGGATAATTGGCAAAAAGAAGGCGTCTTCCTCGAGATTAGTGTCAATATCGCATCACACCATCTACAATCAGAAACTTTCTTTTCTCAGTTAGATGATGCTTTAGCAAAACATCCTTCTGTTGACTCACATGATTTACAATTAGAAATATTAGAAAGTAGCGCTTTAGGTGACCTCAACACCATCAGTGCTATTATAAAAAACTGCCAAAATGTTTTAGGTGTTAGTGTTGCCCTCGATGACTTTGGTACCGGTTACTCATCTTTAACACATCTACGTAACCTTTCAGCAACAACAATCAAAATAGATCAAAGCTTTGTACGAGACATGCTTGATGACCCAAGTGATTACGCCATTATCGATGGCATTATAGGCCTGACAAGTGCATTTAGACGTAAGGTTATCGCTGAAGGGGTAGAATCAACTAATCACGGTCTAATGTTAATGATCATGGGCTGTGAACATGCTCAAGGTTATTGTATTTCTAAGCCGCTTCCTGCACCTGAATTTTCTGCATGGTTAAGCAGCTACACGCCCAATAAAACATGGTTAGAATATGGTCGACAACAGCTATCCATTAAAGAAAATAAAGTTAAGTTATTTAGGCTTGTCACTGAGAATTGGATGAATCGCTTTATTCATAATGTTCAATCTCCAGCTGCTAATGATCATAACTGGCCTATATTCAATGCTCAACATGACCATTGTGGCCAGTGGCTTGAACGAGAAAAACAAGAAAAAGTATTTGGCCTAGATGGAGTAAAACAACTTGAAAAAACACATATTGAATTTCATGCTGTTGCCCATGCCATACAGAACAAATATAAAAATGGTGAAATTGAGGCTGCCCGTGATAATTTAGCTGGTCTCAAAGTCGCCTTTGATAAAATGAGTAACGCTTTAGGAATGTGTGAATAAGTTCAAGCAATTGACACCGTTGGCTCACTTTATAAGCATAGAACACACTATTATCTGTCAATAGTCACAACAATAATTCACCCGTATAAGGAAAGTTACTTTTCTTATACCTAGCCCAATGTTGTATTGTAATTAATCCTACTAAGTCATCAGTGACTTTATATGTGCGGTTACAGCACTGGCATTACCTTGAACATTGTAACCACCTTCTAAGACCGAGATAATTCTGCCATCACAATGTTTATCCGCTATCGTCTTCAACATTTCTGTCAATGAAACAAAGCCTTGGTCACTAATATTATGACAGCCTAAAAGGTCATCTTGTCGACTATCAAACCCTGCTGAAATAAGAATGAGCTCTGGTGAAAAATTATCAACTACCGGTAGTAACTCTTTCTGAAACGCTTGAATAATATCATTATCCGTCGCACCACAATCCAGATGTACATTGACATTAAATCCCTCTCCAGCTCCCTCACCCTTTTTGCTTGGCAAGCCTGTGCCAGGGTATGCAAACATATCATGTGTGGAAAAGTAAAGTACATCAGGATCTGAATAAAAAGCCCATTCAGTTCCATTACCATGATGGTAGTCCCAATCAACTATCAAAACATTTTTAATACCATAGTGTTTCTGGGCATAACGAGCTGCAATTGCTACATGATTGTAATAACAAAACCCTTCTTCTTTTCCACTATTGTGGGCATGGTGACCAGGAGGACGGGAGGCACAGAAAGCATTATCAATTTTACCGGTAAAAATGGCATCTACGCATGCTAACACCCCTGCTGTCGCCAGCAATGCATGATCATGTGTTTTTAGTTTCTTAGCTTTAATCGAGTCAATATGCTGCTGTGAATGAATTAATGTTAGCCATTTTTCACAGTCTTCTTTAGGTCTAACCATCGACACAGAGCTAAGTATATTCTGGTCTTGAATATGTTCAGTAATGGCTTGATAGCGTGCTGGTGACTCTGGGTGGGCTTGACTGATCTGATGCTGAGAAAACCGTGCATCAAGCACCAATCCCGTACGGCGGGATGCTGCCATTGTCTCACCTGCTTTAGCTAGTGCCATCATGATTGGCAATGCAATAAATCGCCTTCTCTTCACTTCAAAACCTCACTACTATCATTATTTGTTCTGTGTAGAAGCGTATCATAATGAACATTATGGTAGCTTAAACTCAGCTCCGCTTCCCATTGTAGAGAAGCACAAAAAGAAAAGCGGTTGTAAATCAAGGGAGGGAGTGCCATTTCAGGCACTATTTCGAGAAGAATAAAGAGCATAAGCTCAATCAGAGTGGTGCCCTTTGATGTATTCTATTTTTATACCATTTAGCGAGCCACCTACTATTTCAGTGCCCCTTATCCCACCTATAAAAAGGTTCTTTATCGCCGTTGAACACATTCATAGGTGAAAGGGAAGTCTTCTATTCGCTCATATTGATCAGCATTTTCAACATCTAAAGTATAGACTTTCTCCTTAACACAGCCATCTCCTGCAAGCTGTATCGATTCAGCATCTGATGATGTCGCATCATTTTTCAACTGCAATTTTTCTTCACTTGCTTGAGCAGTGTCTTCTTCCGTCTCGTCATCATCACCAAACCAGCCAAAAAGAGAACCACTGTTATTCATTGAACCAGAAATACCTTCTAGTCTGTCACCAGCTTGTACTACAAATGACAAGCTGAACAATACAATGATAAAACTCACTCTCATTATCGATCCTTAATACTTAACGCCCCAAAATTAGAATCTTATCATATTCTAATTAAACTCTAAGTAATAGATTATTAATGAGGCAAAGACCGAAGATAAGCAATAAGTCGGTTTGCTTCTTTGGCTGGCATTTTATGAAACACCGGCATTTTACTATCTGCTCCATGGCCTTCCATAACCTTTTTTCTGACTTGTAAGTTTAATAACCTTGTATCTGCATTAGAAGGAACACCAAGTAAAATACTACCCATACCTTTTGGTGAATGGCAGCCAGAACAGTGGTCTTCGAATAGTTCTTTATCCGTTATATCTTTTGGATGATTGTGATTATCTCGGCTACAGCCTGATGACATAACTATTAATGCGAAGCTTATTATAAATAGCTGCTTCATTTTACCTTCCCTAAAATGGTGATATTGGCTCAGAAAAAAGTCCTTTGTTCCATTATCGGCCTATTATAGATCGCTGTCATCAACACACTACTCATTTCAGTTTTCATCCTGGAGGATGTTATCAATAGGCTCTGGTTCGCCTAAAGCATAACCTTGAGCATAATCGACTCCTATTTCGCGAAGTTTCTCTGCAATATCATCACTCTCAACAAATTCGGCAATCGTTTCTAAACCCATAACATGGCCAATATCATTAATAGATTTCACCATCTCAAAGTCGATAGGATCAGTGAGCATATCTTTTACAAACATTCCGTCAATTTTTAACACATCAACTTTTAAGTTTTTCAAGTATGCAAATGATGAGAGGCCACTGCCAAAATCATCCAGAGAAAATCGACAACCAAATTCAGATAAGGTTCTCATAAAGACCGTAGCATCACGTAGGTTGGCTATTGCAGCTGTTTCAGTAATCTCAAATTTAATTTTCTCAACAGGAACATCTCCTGTTTGGAATTCCCTGATAATAAAACCCAACATTGCTTCATCCCCCAAGGATTGACCCGAGAGATTAATAGACATTGTACTAACATGATTCAGTTGGTCTGCATGATGACTTATCCAGCTTAAAGTCTGCTCAATAACCCAACGGTCAATACGCGTTGCAGAATTATATCGTTCAGCTGCCGGCAAAAATGATCCTGGAGGCACAATCGTATTATCAGGCATTCTGAGTCGCAATAACACCTCATAACTCACACCTGGATTTGAGTCTTTCAATGACACAATTGGCTGACAATACAATTCAAAGCGATCATTCTCTAGTGCTTCATTAATCTCACTACTCCACTGAATTTCGCCTTTTCTTTGTTGCAAGCGGTCACTATCATCAGTATAGACTTCAACACGATTTCGACCTAAATCTTTAGCTTCATAACAAGCTCTATCAACTCGACTTAAAGCTTCACTACTATCTTTAATATGTAAATCAACCACCGTCATTCCGATGCTGATTCCAATAGTAAAAGTATGCTCTTCCCAGTGGAACCTGAATCCCGCAAGTAAGTTGATAATTTTCTGGCAAGCATCATCGGCCTGCTCAATACCACAGTGCTCCATCAGTAAGGCAAATTCATCTCCGCCTAGTCTTGCTAAGGTGTCTCGCTGCCTGACATTAGCCAATAACAAGTCTCCGACTTGGCGTAGCATCTCATCTCCAGCCACATGACCACAGGTATCATTCACTATCTTGAACTGATCTAAATCCATAAAACATAAAGCATGCTCACTGAGATCAGCCTTTGAGGATTTGATAACACGATCGAGACGTAATTCAAATTCACGTCGATTAATAAGCCCTGTTAATAGATCATGACTTGCTTGATATGAGGTCTCCTCCCTCAAATTCTTCGCTTCAGTTACATCTTCTTGAGTTGCAATAAAATGGCTTACATTATTATTTTCATCAAACAAGGGGGATATATGTTCTCTGGACCAATATAGTTCACCGCTTTTCTTGCGATTATGCATCTCTCCTCGCCACTCATGACCTGAGAGCACTGTATCCCATAATTCCTTATATATTGATACCGGCATTAAACCTGACTTAAGAATGCTTGGCTTTTTCCCCTGAACTTCGGCAAGGGTATATCCAGTAATATTAGTAAATTGAGGGTTAATATATTCAAATATACCCTCAGCATTAGTAATAATGATCGCATTCGGGCTATGCATAACGGCAAGAGATAATTTTTCTAACTCAAGCTGAGATTTTTTACGCTCCGTAATATCGTGAGCAATGCCTTCAACACCAATAATCTCATTATTTTCATCAAATAATGGAATCGAATTTACTGCCAGTATATGAATGCGGCCTACTGAATCTAAAATCTCCATTTCATAGCTTGCTGAACTACCTAATAATGTTTCATCAACACTCTTAGAAACACTACGATTTACTTCAGCATCAGGAATGTACTGTAAATAGTTATGCATAAAGTCATCCTGACTATAACCCAATATTGTTGTCACTGATGGACTGATATAATCAAGTACACTGTCTTTACCTCGACTGTAAATAATATATTCATTTTTGATACTCTCGATCAGGCTTCGATACTTTGATTCACTTTCTTGCAATAGTGTAGATGCTTTGACAATTTCACTCGTCTGTTCATCAACCTGTTGACGAATTTGATGAACTCGACCACTCATTGCCATTAACCATGACCCCATCAAACTTAATAACATCAGTGATGCAGTAATAACCCAGAAAAAACTCCATGATGAATAGGCTTGAATAAATTGAGTCGAGGGCCGATAAATAAACTGCCATGTATCAGAACCAATCTGAATATTTGTCTTAGATAATAAATCTAAAGCTAAACCTGAGACATCTTCAGCTTTCTGTGTAGGTCTTGTATCAAACAAGATCTGATTGTCATCTAGGCTAATGATGGTGACATCTAGCCACTTCCTTATATCAGAGGAGAGTAAACGCTCAAATAACTCGCTAAATTTATAAGCATGACCAACAACGCCAACGACTTTGCCATTCTTTGAAACAGGTATAAATCTGATGATCCTTTCTTGAGCCGTACCATCTATATCAATCAAATAAGGTCTTAATATCTGCGACTGATCCATTGTAAATAATAAGTCACACTTGTCTTTATTATTTAAAGAACAAAAATCTGCCCCGATAAATCCATTGGGCTGATTTGGTATCTGGATATGTTCAGAAGGAATTTGACTATGTTTCACCACTAAGTATTGGTCTTGTTGCTCAGCAACAACAAACTTATTAGTGGCCTTATCTAACACCATAATGGGCCGACCCAATTTCCGCTCATAAGCTGCACGATCACTATCTAATATTACTTCAGCCCAAAAAGACGCATAAACATCAGCTTTTTTACCCGATGAAATGGCAATAAAATTCTTAAACTCTTCATTGCTCACATGCCCATTATGTTGATAAAAAGCACTCAAGTTTTGCAATAGTAATGAGTAGTGTTCTAGCTGACCTTCGGCTAAAGTATGAGCAATATCAGTATAGTTGTTAAACCGTTCTGTCACCTGTTGGTTCTCATTATTTCTTACGCCATGAAGAACCATCACAAGTACAACAAATATAGTCACCATCGGTAATGCCACAGTGAGTACCCGAGTACGCCATATATGCCGTGGTGACGCAAATAAGATGAGTACTACTGGTGTAAATACCACCACACCTAATGCGCCGCCAATCCACCATATAATAAGTGAATCTAACCATGTCGAGGCATCCAGTACACCTATCATTAAATCAACCATAACGGTTAAAGCTGCAGGGAAAAAAGATGAGATAACACCTGCTAAAACAAAGAATTTAGCAATACTAAACTCTGAAGTTAATAATGATGGCCAAGTATTAAACCTTATCAGTAAATAACGAGCCAGCCCAGCATGGAAGGCAGCTTGTGTTCCAATCAGTAAACATAAAGTAATAGATGTTGAATCATTGAGCCCAATTAAATCTACGGCAACAAGAAAGTCACCTAAAAACACGCCTGGTAATAATCGATATCCCCAGATTAAGATGGCGGCTAGAGCAATACCAGTTGGTGCCCATAATGGTGTAGCGCTACTCGGTGGGAGAGATAATGTAAGTGTAAATTGCCCCGCAATAAAGTAAACAATTACTAATAAAATATTGCCTACAAAGAATTTAGTTACATTATTCACTTAGTCTGGATCCTTATTTTATAAAGGCATTTGTTAAAGTTTAGCTGAAAGCTATTATTATCGGTATGATCTAGGTCAAACTCATGAATTTCTATTTTCACTGTTGAGCCCAATGAATTTATATCACCCCTTTTTATTATCATTATTTCTTAACCTTGTTCTTTATAGTACAAGCCATGCGGCTCCACTTTTTGACTGGACGAGTAATAATATTCAAGTTTTAACTGGCGGCAGCTATGAACTCGGTCCAGAACGACGGAACTCAATGACTTTAGAGCATGCCAATGGCTGGGCTTATGGAGAAAATTTTGCCTTTTTAGATATCATCAACCGTGATGATATTGGTACAGAATATTATGGTGAATTCTACCCTCGCCTCAGTTTGTCAAAAATGACAGGTAAAAAACCCTCTAACAACTTATTCAAAGATTTCTCCCTTGTCGCAGGGTTCAACCTAAGTAATCAACCAAAGTCAGATCCATTCAAAGCCTATTTATTGGGTGCTGGTGTAGCGTTTCATGTTCCTAATATGGATTATTTCCAAATTGATATCTTAGCCTTCAAGTCAGATAATACAGAGTCAACAGGAATTCAAATATCCCCCGTTTGGAGTGTCCCCTTCCAAATCGGCTCTCTACGCTTCAAATTTAAAGGTTTTATCGATTGGCAAAGCAAAAAAGCAACGGGGGGAGAATATTTTATCTTAGCTCAACCTCAGCTATTGCTAGATATTGGTCAGTTAGCAGGACATTCTGATCAAGTGTATGCTGGTATTGAATATTCTTATTGGCGAAATAAGTTTGGCATTAAAGGTTTGACAGAAAAAGTACCCCAAGCCATGTTAATGATTACATTTTAGATTCAGATGGACTTTAAATGACTAAAAAAGCTGTATTACTTGCAAATTTGGGCTCTCCAGAGCAGCCTGAAACGACTTCAGTTCGACAGTATCTCAACCAGTTTTTAATGGATCCTTATGTCATTCAATTGCCTTGGCTCCTGCGTCGACTTATTGTCAGTCTATTTGTTTTGCCACGTCGTCCAAAAACATCTGCTAAAGCCTATCAAAGTGTTTGGCTAAAGGAAGGTTCTCCATTAGTTGTATTATCTGAACGCCTAAAACAAGCCTTACAAGCTCAACTAGAGTGCCCCGTTGCCATGGCCATGCGTTATGGAAATCCTAGCATAGAAAGTCAAATTACCGCCTTAGCTCAACAAACAGATTTATCAGAGATAATATTTATTCCCTTATACCCTCACTATGCTGAGAGCACTATCACCACATCTGTTGAACAAGCTAAGGCCATTATTAGAAAGCATAAACTAGATATAAAGCTCACTATCGTTGAACCTTTCTATCAACAAGAAGATTATATAAACGCCTTAGTTAATTCAGCAAAACCATTCCTTGACCAAGACTTCGATCATCTTGTCTTTAGCTATCATGGCCTACCAGAGTCGCATATCACTAAACTCGATAAATCTGGCACACATTGTTTGAAAAAAGAAGCGTGTTGTCAGCAAGAAAATAAATGCCATAACACCTGTTATCGTCATCAAGTATTTCGTACTACGGAGCGTTTTGTTGAAAAGGCAGGACTAAGTAATAAACAATACTCTATTGCATTTCAATCTCGTCTGGGTAGAGCAAAATGGTTAGGGCCAAATACGGAAGATAGACTACGTGAACTAGCACAATCAGGTGCTAAGAATATATTAGTGATCTGCCCTGCATTTGTAACAGATTGTTTAGAAACGCTTGAAGAAATTGCCATTAGAGGGCAAGAAGTATTTAGTGAAGCAGGTGGGGAAAAGCTAACACTTATTCCATGTTTAAACGATCAAGCTGAATGGGTTGATGTTTTAGCATCATGGTGCAAGTCAGAACATTAAGTTCCAACCATTTATTGTTTTAAACGCGACCTAATAAAGGTTGGCGAACAACCTGACTAGTATATTCACCACCGGGTCCATATGAACTAGGGTTAACGTCACGACCACGTAAAATACTCATCGCTTTTTGTAAATATTGACGATTAACATTCACAATACCACCGTTAATTTGATTATTATCACGGCAAGCTTGTGCTGCTTCTCTTAATGAATTTAAAACAGTGTTAAGTATGACTGCATCTCGTTCTGTTTGATTTTCTACGAAGGCTTCTAAGCCATCTTTACCTGAAGAAAATCCTGCTGCTTGTAATACAGCTTCACGTTGGCGACCTAATTGTTCTAATGAAACAAGCAAAGGTTGTTTCTTAGCAGACATATCATTCATCACGTCAGCATTGGACTCAGTCAATGCATCACGTTCACCTTTCAACAAAGATAAGAGCTGTGATGCTGCTTCCAGCTCAGCCTGTAAAATACTCTGTAATTGTTGTGTAGATGTCATAGCCATGGTGTTGTCCTAACGAAGTTGTGACTCAAAATTAATCATGTTTTGTGCTAGTTCAGCTGCATCGACTTGATAAGAACCATCAGCAACTGCTGCACGTAATGCTTCTACTCGTTCATTATTAACGACAGGTGCATCTGCTAGTGTTTGTTGTAAAGACTGAAGTTGCGTCGCTGTATCCGTCAAGCTCACTTTATCGGTTTGCGGAGCAGCAGCTTGTACACCATCTGCTTTAGCGCCATCACGATTTTCACGTGAATTGACAGCATTGCGGGTAGAACTTAATCCCGGCTGTCCAGCAGTTTTAATATTATTTATTTCTGACATAACTATGTCCTTATTTAGAGTCTGACTAGTCTATCGGACAGTTCTATAAAAACTTGAGTAAATAATGCTCTTTTTTTCATTTTATTTTTAATGGTCGTCATTACATTGTTACCTTAACAATACCAGGTGCATCAACCACACCTTCTACCACTCGTTTGGAAGAGTTGTTTTTCACCCTCACTCGTTGCCCCAAACTTGCATCAGATAAGGCCTCACCACTCATTCTTACTTCCATATTACCCGCTAATGCAACCAGCATAATTTGTTCACCTCGGTGAACTAGTTTTTGGGCTCTTATACTTTTTGGCTTGATGACGGTTCCCATTGCGATGGGATATTTTAACTCTTGACCGATAATATGCCGAATATTATTGATATACCCTTGGCGTAATGCACCGATATCCCATTGCTGAAGTTTAACGTCAGCAGTCGTAATAATTTGATTTGCAGCTAATGGTTTTACAGCCACGACAACAGATTGCAACACCTTTACCTTAACCGGCACATAAACCGTCCATGCCACAGGCGAATTACATTTTACGCCAATAGTCTGGTTGCCTAATCCTGTATTAACAGTATTGTTAAACACATCCAAACCTTGCTCACAGGCTTGTAGTCTCAATCTTGAATCTAAGCTACCCATCACGATTTGTGGGCTATCAAAATTTTCCTGAGCCCTTGATAAAGCGTACTCATAAGCAACTTGCTCAATATCGGCAAGTGTATGCAAGGTATCTGCGTTAACATTCATTGCAAACAACAGGCTACAGACTAAACTTAGTTTATTTTTCCAAAAATATCTCATATCATTACCTCAACTCTCTAACTAATGTCATTTTTCTGACATTAGATTGATTCTTGTCTGGGTAAAAGCAATTACTGTGCCCATTCAGACAATTTACTTTTTGAGCAGAAAGTTGATTCAAGATTCATTAGCAATAACCGATATAATAGATACTAAAGATAGGAGCATGAACTCATGGCAAGTATGATGGATGGTGTCGACCAACGGACTCAGCTCGTAGGTCAGAACCGCTTAGAAATGTTGCTGTTTAGACTAGGAACTAAACAAAAGTTTGGCATTAATGTATTTAAAGTTAGAGAAGCTATTCCTTGCCCTCGCCTTACCAAAATACCCAATTCACATCCTGTCGTTCGCGGTGTGGCTCATATTCGTGGTGAAACAATCAGTATTTTTGATTTAGCAATGGGGATTGGTGGTCGGCCAGTAGAAGACCTAAGTAAAAGCTTTGTCATCATCACCGAATACAACCGCTCTATCCAAGGGTTCTTAGTCAGTGATATTGAGCGTATTGTAAATACCACGTGGGCAGATATTTTACCTCCTCCAACCGCGACGGGACGCAATAATTACATGACAGCCATTACTCGAATTGATGATGAGATCATTGAAATCATTGATGTTGAGAAAGTAATGTCTGAAGTAGTGGGTGCAGATGAAACCGTTTCATCGGAACTCGTAGATAATTACTCATCTCAAAACTCAGGTGAACGTCCGCATATTCTAGTAGCTGATGACTCCAGTGTTGCTCGTAATCAAGTCAAACGTACCATGGAACAAATTGGCATTGATACAACGATTGTTCGCGATGGTAAAGAAGCCTTAGATCAACTTAAAGCTTGGGCTGATGAAGGTATTGATGTGAGCAAACATATTTCCATGCTGGTTTCAGATATCGAAATGCCTGAAATGGATGGTTACACATTGACCATTGAGATCCGTAAAGATCCACGTTTAGCAGGTATTAAAATATTATTACACTCATCAATGAGTGGCACATTCAATAATAATATGGTCGAGAAAGTAGGGGCGGATAAATTCATCCCTAAGTTTTCCCCAGACGACTTAGCCACTACAGTGCAAGAGCTGCTCGAAGAATGGAAAACTGAACAGCCTTAAACACAATAGAATAAGCTCATTATTTACCTGAAAAACCACTTTCTCAAGTGGTTTTTTTATGACTGTCATTTTATCAAAATTTGTCTTATTAGTTTATTACAGGCAAAAATAAACCCTAGTCATCGGTTCGACAACTAGGGTTAACTATTCTCAAGCTAATTCGCTAAGACAATAAGCTATTATTGACCAAAGCCTGTCACATCCACAGGCATAGGAATAACTTGCTCAGATTTCGTGACCATATCTTGTTCAGAACGCATCAAGTTAGTTCCAACAAAGCCACTAAAACGATACACCCAAGAATCAAATTGCTTATTCAAAGTAGTAATTTCTTGTTGGACTTGCTCAGTTGTTTTTAATACGTTCAGTGCTTGAATATCTTTAGGTGCTGGACCTGACACTGAGTTTTCTGCACGGAGTGTGGTGTAATAAAATCCATCATCATCACTAAATGAAGTTTCTGTCATGATTTTCAAACCATCGAAAGTAAGAAACTCTGCTCTTACCACTTCAGAGTCACCTCGGCTAAAATCACTTTCAGGTAAGACATCTTCCAATTTTAATTGGAATAAACTTCCTGCAATGTCATAACCAAGTTGAGCATATTTAAAGACAGTTTTATCTAAATCTTCTGGTGTACCAAATTTATCTTTTTTACCTAAACTAATAATCGTAGCGGTATCACCATTAGGCTGAATAATATTAACTTGGGCAATACGCTCACGAGCAATATTAATGACTTCACTTTTAATCCAGTTCAACATCAGAGGATTAATATTAAGGTAGCCTTCAGCTAACCAAGAACGGTTTTCACCAGCACGTCGAACATAGAACTGCCTTGCCCCACCTGTCTGGCCTAACTCACGCTCAAGACCAAGGATAAGGCCTGCAATAGCCCTCTCACCTTCCAACATGGTAACGTGGATAGATTCACCTCCCTCGTCCATACCTTCTAGCCCTATTAAAGGAAGTTGCTCAACTTGATCTGTTTTACGCTCTAGAATTTTGGCTTCTGATATATCAATCAAAGCACGTTTAACCAGATTAAGATCAGCAGGAAAATCCCAACGTTCTTTAATAAACCAGTCTTCGCCTTCTTTGTATAAGGTAAATTTTTCCTGTGAACTTCTAAGCGTGATGGTGTCAACACCGCTCAACTGCCCATATAATTCTGGAAACAATAAACCTTCATCATCCTGAGTATCATTCGGCCGCTGAAGCGTCATTAACATTAACAGCACCATCACCACAGTGATAATGAATAAAACAGTCAGGCTATTTAATTTTTTCATCATTTTTTTACAAACCTATTTCGAGGATTATTGAAAACCCTGTTTTACTGATTACGGCCTTTAGTGCGTTTACGAACACGCAACCAACCGGTAATTATTGCTAACAATGCCACTAAAAGTGGCACCAAGCCGATATTAAAGAACTTTAACTGTGTATCCAGCGTATCAATATCTTTACGCAAATCATTTTGAACATCACGTAATTGCTGCTGAGTTTTATGTTTCATGGTGCGAAGTTCAGCAATCTCTTGCTGTTGTTCAGGATTAAGAATCTCTTCACCACTACCACTACGCTCAACTTGCATTCGGGCAATACTTTGCTCTGTTTCTTTTAAGATCTTTTGTAATTCACGTTCTTTAGTTTGATACAGCTTTTCTGCATGTCGCTGTAAATCTAAAACACGATCAAATGGACGAGAGAAACCAGAACGAGAACGTACACTGATAAGACCGTTTGTTTCTGACATTTCATCAATTGAGTTGATTAAGAAATCAATATTATTTGAAGTGCTAAAAGAAATTTGCTCGCCATAGAAATCTTGTAGCTGAACCCAGAAACGATCTTGCAACATATCAACGTCGGCAATGGCAATTACATCAATATCTTGCGTAGACTCGTTTAAATGACCCCTCACTTTTTGTAGTGAACCATCATCCCCTTTCACACCTTCAGGAAATACAGATTTCACAGCACCATTTACACGTACTGCAATAGGGTAGCTTAATGTTCCTGCAGCATATTTAGTTAATAAAGCTCTTGGATCATTACGGAACTGAACCACACGTTTATCAACCAACATCGCTTCATCACTTGATGAAAATAATGGCGTAAATTGTGTGCCAACACCTTCAACAACTTTGAAATAACCTGCTGTCGCAACTTCAATTTTCTTTAAGTTACTCGTAATCAGTTGTTCTCTATTCAATTGCTCAGCTGGAAGACCTTGCCACAAAACATAGTCAATTGGCTTATTACCAGTACGAGCACCAAAGTCTACTTTAATCGCAGTTTTACGATCAGCAACAACATCTGCTGCTGCACGTTCAAAACCCCAAGCTCTAAATAATTCAGGCATATTTGAACTACGAGATGCCATCTTTGCAGCCATTGGGTTATCAGGATCTTTTTCTGGAATATCACTTTCAGAATAAGGATCAACAAAGGTAATTAACTTGCCACCACGTAGTACATACTGCTCAATCGCATATAAAGTACTATCTTCAAACTCTTTTGGATGAACTAGCATTAATACATCAATGCTTGATGGGATACGTTTTATATCTGTTGGTAAAACCGAGACATTGAATAATTGACGTAACTCCCCCATAAATGCCCATGGTTTAGCGCCATCATCTGAAGGTACTTCCCCTTTCAATGGGTCATATTCTTCACCATTTACTTCTAGAGCACTCATCACACCCACTGATTTTCTGTCAGCACTTGATAATTTATAAATGAGTTTGGTTAGGTCATATTCAAGTACATCTTCTTTTTCTGGCTGGAAAAACGAAATACTTTCTAAACCATCCAGTATATTGCTTCCTGCTAGACCAAAATACAGTGGATCAGAACCGCTATCAATCGGTACACCTTGTAGACCATATTGCTTCGCACGTTGTTCGTTATCAGAAAAAGGTTCTGGATTAACGACAATCAAACGAATCATGCCATTAGATGCACGTTGGTATTCTTCTAATAACTCTTGAACTCGTTGAGCATAAGATTTAATACTCGGCAATTCTTGAGCAACCTGTTCTGAGAAATAAAGTCTCAACGTGAGTTGTTCAGTCAATGATTCAATGATATTTAATGATCCCTCAGATAAGGTATAAAGCCTATCTTCAGTCAAATCAACACGTGCTGATTTCAAATTCCCATTGGTCACAATATTGAATGACAAAAATAAAATAACGGCCAGTATTAAACCAGCGGTCGATAATAGTTGCTTATTCATCTAGCAATAACTCCTAATCGGCCTTACGGGCGTTGACAACAATGGCATTAGCAAATAACCATACCAAAATAACTGAAGCGAAATACAACATATCTCGTATATCAATCACACCCTTAGAAATAGCATCAAAATGCGTTAAGAAGCTAAATGAGCTTATTGCATCAACAAGGGCAATGGGTGCCCAACTGCTAAAGAAATCAAGCACGATACCGTAGCCACTTAATACAAAAATAAGGCTGACAATCAAACTTAATACAAAGGCAATAACTTGATTCTTTGTCGTTGCTGATATACAAGCACCAATAGCCAAAAAGCCACCAGCCATCAATAAACTACCTAAGAAACCAGCGAAGATAACGCCATTATCTGGCGAACCTAAGTAATTTACCGTTATCCATAGAGGAAAGTTGAGTAATAAAGCTAAGCCAGTAAAAGCCCATGCTGCCAAAAACTTACCTAATACTGCTTCAAAAACTGAAACAGGCAAGGTCATCAATAACTCGATTGAACCACTTTTACGTTCTTCCGACCATAAACGCATCGAGATTGCTGGAATCAGTAATACATAGATCCATGGATGAATTGAGAAAAATGGGTATAAATCTGCTTCACCACGTTCAAAGAAGTTACCCACAAAGAAAGTTGAGAAGCCCGTTAACAATAGAAAACTAATAATAAAAACATAAGCGACTGGCGTTGCAAAATAGCCATTTAACTCACGCTTCATAATAAACCAGATATTTTTCATATTCATTTAAAACCACCCAGTAAACTATTAGTAGTGATAGTTCGGAAAACCTCGTCCAAACGGCCATGCTCTGCATGAAGTGAGTCCACTTGCCAATTATTATCACGAATCGCTTGTGATAACTCAGCAGTGATTTGCTTCCCTTTTAGTGGGTAGACTCGGAAGCCTCTATCACCAGGCAATGCTTCAATTTCTTTTACATATTCAAGTGCTGTCAAAAATGCTGCCAAGCTATCGTCAGCAACATCAACAACTGATACACATACTGCATTATGATAGCGTGACATCGCTTCAAGCTCATTAGGTGTTCCATCAAACTGAATACGACCATCGGCAATCAATACATTGCGGTGGCATAAAGCATGTACTTCTTCCAAAATATGCGTAGAAATAATGATCGCTTTATCGTGTGCCATATCATTAATTAATGTACGCACTTCATGTTTTTGATTTGGATCTAAACCATCAGTTGGTTCATCAAGAATCAATACTGGCGGATTGTGTAAAATCGCTTGAGATAAACCAACTCGACGTTTATAACCTTTAGATAAGGTTTCAATTGGCTGGTACATAACATGTTTAATCTGCGCACGTTCTGCGGCAGACTCAACAGCCATTTGTTTTTCTTTTCCAGACAGTCCTCGGATATCAGCAATAAATTTTAGGAAGCTATCAGGAGTCATGTCAGCATACGCTGGCGCACCTTCTGGTAAATAACCCAAATTAGCTTTTACAGCGATAGGCTCTTTAAGCACATCATAGCCACACACACGTACAGTACCGCGTGTAGGCGCTAAGAAACCTGTCACCATTTTCATGGTTGTTGATTTACCCGCACCATTAGGACCTAGAAAGCCTAAAACCTCACCTTTTCTTACTGAAAATGACACACCATCTACGGCTTTAATCTCACCAAAATGTTTGGCCAGATTGTCGATCTCAATTCTCAATGACATACAAAAGCGTCCTCCGCTCCATCAAATTTTTTTGCAAACCGCACATTATTCTGGGGTTGATGACTACAAGTCAAGTTTGTTTTTTAAATCCTTCTTATAGTTAGTATTGCCATCACTTCATTAAGAGCATAATCTGTTGTCTATTAATCTATAGTTTAGGGCTACTATTCAGCATGGCATTCTCACAACTTATTCAATCCGGAAAAGACTTTTCTTGGTCCATTATCGACCGATTCCAAGATCCTGATTCCCGCAAACAAACAGTCAAGTTCATCAGTTTAATTCTTCTCAGCATTATCTTTTTATTGGTACTTATCATGCTCTGGTGGGATCGTACGCCAGCAAACTTTGATCCCGTCAATCATGCTCAAGAAGTATCAACACAAAATCAGCAGCAACTTGTCACAGGCTACACCTCGACTCTTACCTTAATTGAAATAGCTAATACCTTGCTCAATAAGCCAGGAGGTTACCTCAGTAATGATGTTATTCCGCCATCTATATGGATGGACAATATCCCTAACTGGGAGTTCGGTGTTTTAGTTCAAATTCGTGATTATGCTCGTGCCCTACGTAATGATATTAGTCGCTCTCAATCTCAATCATTAGAAGATACCGATCTAGCTATTGCGGAACCACAATTCAACTTTAATTCTGAGTCATGGTTATTCCCTCCTACAGAGCGAGAATATCGCAAAGGGATTAAAGCATTAGACTCTTACCTAACTCGTTTAAGCAATGTTGAGCAAGATGATGCTCAATTTTATGCCCGAGCCGATAATCTAGCTGACTGGCTTGCTATCGTCGAAAAGCGATTGGGCAGCCTCTCGCAACGCCTTAGTGCAAGTGTCGGTCAGGTCCGTGTTAACACTGATTTAGCTGGCGATCCAAATGCAAACCAGTCCACACCAACAGCAGCCGAAATAATAACAAAAACACCATGGACAAAAATTGATGATGTTTTTTATGAAACTCGTGGTTCAACATGGGCTTTAATCCACCTTTTAAAAGCTGCTGAACATGACTTTTCTGATATTTTACAAAAGAAGAATGCCTTGATTAGTCTTCGTCAAATCATCCGTGAATTAGAGGCGAGTCAAGAAGCTGTCTGGAGTCCAGTCATATTGAATGGGAGTGGTTTTGGCCTACTTGCAAACCATTCTTTAGTGATGGCTTCTTATATATCTCGTGCTAACGCAGCAATAATTGATTTGCGTAGCTTACTTAGCCAAGGTTAAAATTAAAGTCCAACAAATTTCACTAAATTAAAGGAATAATTTCATGAAAACATTAACACTTGCCGCCCTCATCGCTTCAACACTATTAATCTCTGCTTGTGACCAAGCCGCTGAAGTCAGCGAAATTGAAAAAATCTCAAGCGAAGAAATGATGCATGGAACCATTGAGGTAGGTGACGAGACAGCAAAGAAACTTAGTAATGCTTCAACAACACTGGCTAATGAGCTTATTGACACATCAAATGAAGCGGCTAACACTATTATTAAAAATACGGCTGTCAGCGTCAATGAGACTGTAGAATCAAGTCAGGTTTATACCAATGATACCGTAGAAAATAGTTCTGCTCTGTTTGAAGAATCTACAGATAGTGAGATCACGAGAAAAGCCAAAGAAATGGTTGCTGAGGCAATGGAAGAGTCAGATTTTATGGCAGATTAATCTAACGATTATCTAAAGCTGATAAACATTTGTCCCGTCCTGAAGTAAGTTGACGGTTAAAATCAAGCCAACGACACCATGTCGTTGGCTTTTTTATTGGTTTTATTTCATCACATCAGGATAAAACAACGGCTGCCCGCCCATCTTAAAATCATCAATAATGGCTTGACCTTGTTTGCTAGTGACAAAATTAATATATTTTGTTGCTAAGTCATATTTCACATGGGGGTGTTTATCAGGATTTACAGCCATCACATGATAGGGATTAAATAAAGCTTTATCACCCTCAAAAGCTACCGTTAAACTCATCTTATCTTTAAAGGCTATTTGCGTACCTCGATCAGTCAATGCATATGCTTGTTTCTCATCTGCAATTTTTAAAACAGCACCCATGCCTTGTCCAGCTTGAATATACCAAGAACCTTCTGGTGTAAGCTTTGACTCTGACCACAAGACTTTCTCTTTTTTATGTGTGCCTGAATCATCACCTCGTGACACAAAGTCTGTTTCAGCTTTAGCAATTAATTGTAATGCTTGTTGAGCCGATTGTGCTTGAGCTAGCTTTGCAGGGTCATTTTCTGGTCCAACAATCACAAAGTCATTGTGCATCACTGCTTTGCGGTCAACAAAATCACCTTGTTCAACGTACTTCAACTCAGCAGCTGGCGCATGCACAAAAACCACATCCACATCACCATTAGCACCAATTTTTAACGCCTTACCTGTTCCTACCGCAATCACATCCACTTTGACATCATATTGAGCCTCAAACACAGGATGTAGAACGGCTAGTAATCCCGAGTTCTCAGTACTTGTTGTCGTTGATAGCTTTAAATGTTCAACAGCAAATACTGAATGTGTACTCAGCGATACGAATAGTAGTATTAACCATTTATTTAATGTCATAAAACTACAGTTCCCGCACCCAATGGCCTGACTTGCCTCCTGCTTTTTCCAGCAGACGGATATCAGTCATAATCATGCCACGATCAACCGCTTTACACATATCATAAATGGTCAATAAAGCGACTTGTACAGCCGTTAAAGCTTCCATCTCCACACCCGTTTTTCCACTTGTTTCAACTTGAGCACGACATTGCACAGCGACATCATCATCTAAAATTTGAAAATCAACCGTGACTTTAGTTAAGGCTAATGGATGGCATAAAGGAATCAAATCAGATGTTTTTTTTGCAGCCATAATGCCTGCAATACGAGCAATTCCAAGTACATCACCTTTTTTATGATTACCTTGTTTTATCAAATCTAAAGTATCGTCCAACATCATGATCTGACCTTCGGCTACGGCAACACGTTTGGTAATGGATTTATCACCCACATCAACCATATGTGCTTCACCGGCTTGATTAAAATGTGTTAAATCTGACATGTCGAGTTGTCCTTTAAAATGGTATCCTGTTAATTTTGAACTAAGTGAAATAAACAAGCAAATGAGCATTCAAGTTAAATTCTTTGCTAGCCTGCGCGAAAAAATGGGCATTAGTGAAACTAAAGTTGATTCTGCTGCAACAGCAGGAGAAATTTGGGATCTCACAACAGAAAATGCCGAGCGTCCTCTTAATGTATTAGTCGCTATTAACCTTGAATATGCACAATATGATAGCCAAGTTAGCGATGGTGATGAGGTTGCTTTTTTCCCGCCAGTGACTGGCGGCTAAAATGGCAGCTCATGTATTAGCCTATCCTTTCGACCCATTCCACTCCATTACTGAACATCAGCAGCAATCTGCTCTTGAAAAAAAATTTGGAGCAACAGCGACATTTATCGGAAGCATGCGTGATTTTAATGATGATGCGGATGTTTCAGGAATGGTCTTAGAACACTATCCTGAAATGACTCAAAATTATTTAGATAAGCTTGAGCAACAAGCCCGACAAAAATGGGCCTTACTTGATGTATTAATTATTCATCGTGTTGGTAAAATTAATCCTGCTAACCCTATTGTACTCATTGCCTGTTGGTCAGCTCATCGTCGTGCAGCACTCGATGCTTGTAGTTGGTTAATTGAAGAACTCAAACACAATGCCCCTTTTTGGAAAAAAGAAACTCGGCAAGATGGTGACCGCTGGGTAGAACAAAATACGGATGGTTTTTAAATTTAGACCTCTAATCAAGTTCTAATAACGACCAAAGTTCATCAACACGAGCAACAACATCTGGGTCACGTTCAATAGGCTTACCCCATTCACGATCAGTTTCACCCGGTAGTTTATTGGTTGCATCCATACCCATTTTTGAACCTAACCCTGAAACTGGTGATGCAAAGTCTAGATAATCAATGGGGGTATTTTCAATTAATGTTGTATCTCGTGCCGGATCCATTCGGGTTGTAATCGCCCAAATAACGTCATTCCAATCACGGACATTGACATCATCATCCACCACAATGACAAACTTGGTGTACATAAACTGGCGTAGAAATGACCAAATTCCCATCATTACGCGTTTAGCATGACCAGGATATTGCTTTTTCATACTCACCACTGCCATGCGATATGAGCAACCTTCTGGCGGCAAGTAGAAGTCTACAATTTCAGGGAATTGTTTTTGTAAAATAGGTACAAATACTTCATTCAAAGCCACACCTAAAATAGCCGGTTCATCGGGTGGTCGACCAGTATAGGTACTGTGATAAATTGGATTTTCCCGTTGCGTTATACGTTCAACAGTAAAAACTGGAAATTGATCTACCTCATTATAATAACCAGTGTGGTCACCATAAGGTCCTTCATCAGCCATATCATCAGGATAAATAAACCCTTCTAAAACAATTTCAGCACTGGCTGGCACTTGTAAATCATTACCTATGCACTTCACTAATTCCGTTTTTGAACCACGTAATAAACCCGCAAAAGCATATTCTGACAAAGTATCGGGTATCGGTGTCACTGCAGCTAATATTGTTGCAGGATCACAGCCCAGAACTACACTCACAGGGAAAGGTTCACCTGGATGTGCTTGTTGCCATTCTTTAAAATCTAATGCACCACCACGATGTGATAGCCAACGCATAATGACGCGGTTTTTGCCGATCACTTGTTGACGATAAATGCCCATATTCTGGCGTGGTTTATGTGGCCCTTGCGTCACTACCAACCCCCAAGTGATTAAGGGAGCAGCATCATCTGGCCAGCACAATTGAATTGGATATTGGCTTAAATCAACATCGTCACCTTCAATCACTTGCTGCTGACAGAGTGCGGATTTAACCACTTTTGGTGCCATATTCAGAACTTGTTTAAAGATGGGCATTTTCTGCCAAGCATCTTTCATCCCTTTAGGTGGTTCGGGCTCTTTTAGAAATGCTAATAATTGCCCCACTTCACGCAAAGCATCAACCGAATCTTCACCCATACCTAAAGCAACACGATGAGGTGTACCAAATAAATTGGCAAGCACTGGAATATCAGACCCTTTAGGATTTTCAAACAATAAAGCAGGGCCGCCAGCACGTAATACCCGATCACAGATTTCTGTCATTTCTAAAACAGGATCAACTTCCACACTAATGCGTTTTAGTTCACCTCTTTGCTCTAAGTGATCAATAAAGTCTCTAAGATCGGTATATTTCATTTTCTATCATCCAATTGCCGTGTTTCTATTTTGTGTCATTATCAACGATAATACCGTGTGAATCATTACTTATTATTAAAATTCAGATGTTCTAACGGGCTAACCACCTTATCAAGGTTCTGCTGTAACACATGCGTATAAATTTCAGTCGTTTTCACATCCGCATGGCCCAATAATTTTTGCACCACCCTAATATTTGTACCTGCCTCTAATAAATGAGTAGCGAAAGAATGGCGTAAGGTATGTGAAGTGACACGTTTATCAATACCTACTTCATTTTTTGCAGCTTTAATAGCCTTCTGCAAACCTGACTCATGCATATGATGTCGTCGTATTTCACCACCACGAGGATCAGTTGATAATGATTTTGAAGGAAAGACATACTGCCACTCCCATGATTTTCCTGCATTAGGATATTTTCTATCTAATGCGTCCGGCATATATACATTTGCCACACTATTGTTCCGATCTTGCTCAAATAAGACCCGTACTGTTTCAAGATGAGCTTTTAGCTCGGCAATTAATGAAGAAGGCAATAATGTTGAACGATCTTTACCACCCTTACCATCTCTAATGAACAAATAGCCATTAGAAAAATCAATATCTTGTACACGTAGGCGTAAAGCTTCCATCACACGTAAACCACCGCCATACATTAGCTTTGCAATTAATCCTCTCGTTCCCGTCAACTTGGCTAACAATGTTGTCACTTCAGTCTGACTTAAAACTACGGGTAATCGAACAGCTTTCTTCGAACGTACAGGTTCTAAATCATCTGCAATGGGTAAATCCAATACTTGCTTATACAAAAAGACGATCGCGTTTAAAGCCAAACTCTGTGTGGCAGCAGCATAATTCTTATTCACAGCCATATCAGATAAAAAAGCCTCAATCTCATGTTTACCAAGATCCGTTGGATGTCGCTTATTATTGAAACGGATAAAAGCAAGGATCCACTTAATATATGACTCCTCTGTTCTCAAAGCATAATGATGATAACGAAGCACCTCACGAACCTGATCCATCAAGCGAAGTGACTGGGGTTTAAACCGAGATTTATTATCTTTAGATTGATTTTGATAAGACGCCATAATAATTCTTGTTTTTAACTTGATTATTCTGTTACAGAGAATTATAGTCCATATATGTATAGGAATTACAGAGAATTTTTATTCTCGTTAATAACAAGTTAGGACAGACCACTCGCTATCGCGAGCGGTCTGTCCTAACGGCTGTCGGCAATGAGCATTGCCCTTGATAGGCTACGCCGCTTCGCGCTCCGCCTAACAATGGCAATCAACGGGAAATTATCGACATAACTTTCTAAAACTTATGACAATAATTCCCGTTATTGCCGACAGCCGTTA
>Ga0209495_1000560_pt1 | contig 28733 bp, 21 predicted proteins | sample EN1Hudsemesocosm_FD_184629 | JGI IMG/M metagenome (GOLD analysis project Ga0209495, IMG submission 184629) | Methane-oxidizing microbial communities from mesocosms in the Hudson Canyon - EN1E Hudson Canyon (SPAdes) (version 2) | ecosystem: Environmental > Aquatic > Marine > Cold seeps | place... | reverse complement strand
GGCGAATAACCAACCCCCCCCCCAGCCGCTGCCTAAATCATAAATAGGCCCTGTTCCCGTTTCATCCGCCAGCGTTATCATTGCTTGATAAGCTTTTTTTGAACTCGGCACAGGTGAAATACCTGTTTTAATCGTGCTAAAAACAATTGAAGCCCCCACAATAAACACCGTTGTGATTAATACACTTTCAAAAACAGGCAAAAGAAACTCTCAATTATAGTTAGTGTGATTTAGGGGTTAACATCTTGGCTTACTTGCGAAGTTCGCTCTAATGATTGATCGTTGGACGTTCAATACTAATAGACTACTGTCTGACCGAGAAGTTTTATATGGCGCATGATTGAATGGCAATTATAACTTACTTTGTACAACATCAGTGGTGGCTAGCGTATAAGAATGCTCTTACATAGGTTTGGCCTTCGTCAGCTTATGGCACCATTCGACAGTTAAGTAACAACAGATGACTAGAAAATGATGCTCATTTACATTGAAAATGTGTATCAGCAAAAGGTATCGCTTTATGTCGATAGCCAACATGTTAGATTCATTATAAGCGTTCTTTAAATATTAAATTTTTCTCATTTATTCGAAGCTATTTGTTTTTTCAAAGACTGGAGTTGCCACGAAGGAGAAGTATTGAAGTCGCTAAACTGGGGTTATTGCTACGATAAGGCAGAATAAAATTTCTTTAAAATGTGATTATTCGACTCCGAAAGCTGACATTGGGTTTTAAAATCACCTTGGCAAATTATCTATATTCATTGGGCCAATTGAATAAGTGAAATGCTATTAATTTCCCTTGGCTCGTCTTCAGTAAATATCTTCATGTAGTCGGCCACAGACTCTAAGCGGAAGTTTCAATATGAGTAAAACTGGAGTGAGTAAATTCATACTTTGAGTTATTAGCTTTCCTTTTTAATATTCAAAATTTTCAAGTTAGGTGTATCTTTTAAAGACTGGAATAGCCCCACTTTGCTGACTAACCCCAGATATATGGTTTGGCTCAGAACGGCCAAAATCGGTCCCTAGCACTTTATTTTATTCTCTATAGAACTATCGCCTTTTTTCGACATTTCCGATTCAATGCTCTTCATCGGAAAACCAATGGGACGGATTTTTAAGGCTTTGGGTTTTAAAGCGTGTATTCGTCTACACAAAAAAGCAGACATCGAATGTCTAACCGTCACAGTTCACACCGATTCGGCACGATATGCCGGCTAAGCTCCATAAGTAATATTCCTTCTCCACTAATATTTCATTACAACGAGAGCAGTTTAGTCCTTGAGTCTGAAGCCGACGACGTAAAGGTAATTGTTGATGGTAGTGTCTCAGTAAGAATACCAACCTCATTGTCCTAGTTGAGTGATTCTAAAATACAATGTCGATGAAAAGCCGGGAATCAGTCCGATTTAATCATTCGAATAACAGGCAGTGTCATGTGAAAGCAAAAGCCGGAATTTGTGTCGATGTAAAGTTCGGAACTATCCCCTTAATACACCGTATAAATTATTCTATATATCCAATGCATTACAGTTACTTTTCAAACACTGTTTTTTATAGCTTGCCATAAATGCCGACGATAAAACTGGAATTTAGACTAGAAACGCCCAACCCAGTAGCTTAAGACCTACATTTAATAGATGTGAACAATATCGGAGAAATTCCATTTGTAGTGAAAGTCAGGCTGCAAAGATCTCCGTTGACTAAAAGTAGAGAATAATACTACCTGCCACTGTCAGCAAAATATTCGCAAATGCGTAAGCTCCTGTGTATCCGAGAGACGGCACCGAACTGTTGGCTGCCTTGGTCACAACGCTCAAGGATGCCCCACTCGTCATAGAACCGGTGATCCCCCCAAGCAGTAAAACCGGAGGGATTTTTAATACAGCACGACCAAAGACATAACCGACAAAGACAGGAATGCAAGTCACCGAGATACCAGCAAGAATTAAAGCAGGTCCTGCTAAGATCAAGGTTTCAATAATATCCTCTCCCGCACGCAAGCCGACCCCTGCCATAAAAATCAGAAGGCCAAACTCCATTAATATCCAGCGAGCAGCTTCGGGCATACGACCAAACGTAGGGTGGATACTGCGAAGATAACCGATGGCTAACCCTGAGGCCAACAGTCCTCCCGCCATTCCCAGCCCAATAGATAGCTTTCCTACAGTTACGGTCAGCATGCCTATAATAACGCCAATAGAAATCCCAAAGGCAAAAGTAACCATATCAGTCTCGGCGATATCTCTCTCGACATGCCCAATATCCTTACCTAAAAGAGAGATATATTCCTCCGGCCCAACTACGGTCAAGATATCTCCCCGGCGCAACACCGTATCTGGGTTAACGGGTATTTCCACTCGCATTCGCGTGATTCGTTTGACAAAAATACCGTACTGGCGAGGAAAATCCAACTGCCCTAAATTTTTACCTACAGCCTGCGTCTTAACAACAACGACCTGTGCTGTACCTGTATGCTCTTCAATATTTTCCTGGTAGGGAACCTCTTCCCCGATCTCTGTTAGGGTTTTCATAAGGTACTCAGCAGGCCCTAGTACCATTACCTCATCACCCAGTTGCAAACGTGAGTTCTCATCAGCCTGCAATATTGCCCCATCTCGCCGAACTCGCACTACAGACCTTTGATCCCAATACTTCTCTACCAACTCGTTACGAGACAGTTTAGTTAATTTTTCATTCGTCACACGAAAAGCACGCGCTGAGATGTTATTGACCGGGGCGTCGGAGTTAGATTTGTCGCTTTGTTCCAGCGCTTTAGCTTCCTTCTCTAAATCTATACCCAAAATACTAGGCAGCACTTTAATTATGGCAATAAGCCCTGCTAGCCCAAAAATATAGGTTATGGCATACCCCGTTGCTACGTTCCCGATCATGGCATCAGCAGTAATCCCTTCGGGAGGTAAAACCTGTCCAGCTCTAAGAGCCTCTTGGGCCGCAGCTAACGTAGGTGAGCTGGTTAAACCACCAGATAACAATCCGGCCGCCGTTCCAGGAGACAAGTCCAATAACTTGGCGGCTATAACCGCGACTGTAAATCCGGTCAAAGCAACCACCAGTGCTAGCAAAAAGTACTTTAGTCCATCCGCTCTCAAAACATCGAAAAATCGGGGGCCGGCTTGATAACCAACAGAAAAAATAAAGAGGGCAAAACCTACCGACTGAGCCCCAGCACTCATTCGAAAGCCAAAATGCCCTAGAAACAGCCCTGCAAAAAGTACTCCGGCCACGGGCCCCAATGAAAAAGTCCCTAGAGAAATACCTCCAACCAAATACCCCATTCCTAATATTAAAAACAGGGTCAACACTGGCTGTTGGTGTAATACAGAAATGATATCTTCAAATACTGTTATTTCATCTGAAGCAAACGCTGTTGGCACAACGAAAGCAGCAATTAACGTGAAAAGTGCAATACTTATTAAGCGCATAACGGTCCTTTCGGGTTTTCTTGTTTGTAGCGACTCCATATTATGCTTTGGTTATAGAATCATGCTTTTTGGGGTGATGAACAGGAGTCAACTATAAGTCATTGTATTTATTTATACTATACACACTGCATCAAGCATAAAAAAGATGTGAGTAATCATCAGCGGAGATCAATGGAACGGGAGTTTTAAAATTTTTGGTTTTAAGCGGTGTTGGCGTCTACACCAAAAAGCAGACATTGTCTTTCCGTGATTGCGTGTTATATCAAATCATCGAAGTAAGACCAGAGAAGGGATTTGAGTTTTGAAGGGCTGAATGACATGCCCTCAAAGCTAGAAGTAGTCGTCTGTAATTCAGGATCCTTGACTTAGGTATATAGAACCCCATGATCTGGATCATCTAAATCATAGGCTAGGCCATGATATGCTTACCCTAATCCAATTATTTTTCATGGGCATCCAGGTCAGGCCATAAACGACTTGCCTATCATCATACATGTCATAACCGGTAAATAAGTATAATGCAGACAAAATCAATTAACGCTTTGCTGAAAGTTTCTTTAATGTTTTCTATTACTGCATTTTCTAATAACGTGTTAGCTGAGGAGCGACCACAGGACCAAGCAGAAGATAGCTCAGGCTGGTTCGCGCTAACAGTGGAGAATGATGCCTTCGGTGTGCTTGATACAAGCGACGATGGTTATAGCAATGGTATTAGTATTTCCTGGGGCTATGGTAAATTCGACGATTTTAATGCCATTCAAATGCCTGGATGGATACGCAAGCTGACTCAGGCTACCTATCTAAACCAAGGTAATGAAAATAGATATGCTATTGCTTATGGTGTGTCTCAGGGTATGTATACACCAGAAGATATTGAAGAGGTGGATCTTATTGTTGATGATCGACCCTATGTCGGTTCTTTATTATGGAAATCCAGGCTATACAGTATTGAAGATCATTACGCTAATACGCTTGGCTTAACCTTGGGTATTGTTGGACCAGCTGCGCTGGCAGAGCAGAGTCAGACCTTTATTCATGAAATTATTGGAGCCAGAACCCCAAATGGCTGGGATAATCAGATTAATAATGAGCCAGTATTTCGCATTGAAGCCGAACATATTAGACGTTTATTTGCCTGGGATATAGCAACCGATTTCTCCGTGGACGGGGTTGCGTTGGCAGAAGCAGGTATCGGCAATTGGCGTAGCAATGTAGGCGCGGGTGTGGGGCTACGTTTAGGTAATTATCTAGCTCAGAACTTCGCCTACTATCAACCACTGGGGGCTCGGTCAGTTAATACCTTTGCAGAAGCGCCTCCCCAGAAATTGTTCTGGCAACTGGGTTTGTCTGCTTATGGGCAGTATGTTTTTAATGACATAACGATGGATGGTAATACCTTTAAAGATAGTCATTCAGTCGAGTTAATTCATGATCAGAGTTTTATCAGTGCTTCTATAGCCTTTGGCTGGCAGCATTGGAACTTGATATTCTCCACTCAACGCGGCACCTCGCAGTTTGAGGAGCAAAAGAGTAAAACAAATTTTGGCGCTGCAACAATTGTTTATAATTACTAGTTAATAGTAGGGTGCTTTTGCAATTCGAAAAAACAAGGTTCAGGCTGAGTGTTACTGAACCTTGTTTTTCTTTTGCCAGTTTGCTGGTGTCATTCCGCTCCACTGACTGAATGCACGGCGAGCGACCCTATCAAAATGCTGGTAATTAGTTTTGTGTACGCAGTGCTGTATCAGACGACTCCGTATATCAAACGGAATGACATTATCAGGGTTATTAAACAGTGGTAAATCCAGTTCTATTTTAGACAATACCTCACCAGAATTATAATCTGGGTAGCCAACAAGAATGGAATGGTATTTCATTCATCCCTTTAGATAAAAAGGCGTTTTTATGACCACAAAAAACAACGCAATTCAACGCTATTTTACAGCCGTATTTCTCTCCACATTTGCTCTGACAGAGGCTGCTACAGCACAAACGGAGACAGGTAATAGCACCGAAAACTGGCAATTTGAGTTTACTCCCTATGTTTTTGGTGCCAGCCTCAACGGGACGGTCGGCATTGCTTCTGTTACCGCAGATGTTGATATGGGCTTCGATGATATTCTTGAGAATCTCGACTCGGGGTTTATGGCGATGTTTGAGGCTCACAAAGGTGCCTGGTCATTTACCGTGGACGGAGTGTACTTCAAAATTGAAGACCAGCGCACCAACTCCTGGCAGGGGCCACTAGACAAATCCGGCACAAGTCAGCTCGATGCGACGATAACAGAGCAAGTTTATCAGTTAACGACCGCCTACCGGATACTTGACGAAAAAGCCAAGGTCGATGTTCTTGGTGTCGCTCGCTACACATCTCTCGACACAAAATTGAATCTAGCGGTGGAAACCGGTTTAAAGCTGTTACCGGACGGCAGTAACCAAATAAAGAGCTCGAAAAATTGGTGGGATCCTGCAGTCGGTGCTCGTGTCCTCATGCCGCTCTCTAAATCCTGGACGCTGATTGGCTATACCGACATTGGGGGCTTTGGTATAGGCTCTGATCTGACCTATCAATTACTCGCAGGAGTTAACTGGGAATTCACAGAAGATGTAACGGCCAAAGTGGGTTACCGTTATCTCTATCAGGACTTTGAAGACGATGGGTTTACCTGGGATATGACATCAGATGGAGCCTATTTGGGCATAGGATTCCAGTTTTAAGAATATTGTAGATTTTTTCTGCGTAATTGACTTAGATCTAGAGCTATTACCTTTTGATATATTAACTTGAAAACGATATAACTAAATTAATTACAGCCGCATCATCATTTTTATTGATGCGTATAACCGATGGGGAGATTGTTATTATGACAGAAAAAGATTCGGCAACAACATTTGAAAATACAAAGTTAACTACCGTGCCATTAGATTGGAGCGAAGTTTATTACACCAATTGTCCACTGGTGTCAGCGAGTAATGTTGATCAAGAGCTGGGCTGGACTCGTGAAGAATACAAAAAACTGGGTGTGAATTATAGTTTCTTGCGTTCTACTCGCGGGAATGACTGGTATCCACACTATATTCATAATCTTGATAATCTTATCCGCTTTGGTGGCTTGTTCCCACCTATCCATGTACAGGCAGATATTCGTCGGACCAAACTGCTTGGGGTGACTCATGTACCGCAGGAAGGTGGTTGTATGATGGTTCGTTCTCGAGATGATATTTATCGCATGAGCGAGCTAAAAGGTAAAAAAATTGGTATTTCCAAAAGCTTAAATCAAATTAAAAATGACTGGTGGCGAATTCAGGAAGAGCAGGGCATTGAATTAATGCTACGAATGAATGGTATGACTCGTGATGATGTCGAAATTGTTGAGTTTCCTTATGCTGACGATTGGTACAACAACCCTGCAATGCTTGACCCGATGGAAAACCCGTCAGAGCTGTGGTTGAAGCGTAATCATAAATATGACCTGGCTTTCCGCCCACTTGAGACTGCTCTACTGAATGGTACGGTTGATGCCATTTACACCCAAAGTAAAGTTTTCCAGCATTTGCAGGAAGGAACAGGCAAACTCAAGGCCATTGAAGATTTATCTCGCTACCCAGACTGGACCTTGCAGGTCGCTAATATACCCGCCACGATAACCTGTAGTGATGTTATGGCTGAACAACACCCAGAGCTGGTAGTGGCGTTCATGAAAGGGATGATTAAAGTAGGTCGCTGGTCTAATGAACACAAGCATGCTGCTGCTTCAATTCTTGATAGGCAGACATTCTACCGTGATGTTGAAGATACCTATGAAGGTATTAAACATGTAGATATGGTGCCTAACCTGTCACCTCAGAATCTTGCTTCTGTTGAAATAGGTAAAGACTTTATGCTGAGTCATGGCTACATCAAGAGCGATTTTGATGTAAATGAGTGGGCTGCACCAGAGTTTCTTGAGCAGGCTGCGAGAGAGTTGCTGGAAGAAGAGTGGCAGAAAAGAACGACCTCAAAGCTTCCTCAAGCCGCAGATCCACTAGCATCCAATGGGCGAATAGGGTAGCGAACTCAGCATAAAACAGTGCTATTTCCCATGCAGACGAAAAACATAACAGCTTTGTGCTGTGGTTTATTCGTCTGCATATTTACCGCCAGGCCTGTTTATCAACGAAGCGTTCATTTAAGCGAAAAATGTCATGAGTAATATGAATACAGATTTACCTGAAGTAAAAAAAACCTCGCAAGGGCTTTATATTACATCAATAGAAGCTTACGAAAAATGGCAGGAAAACCCTGAAAGTGTAGTGATTATTGATGTTCGCACACCAGAAGAGTACCTGTTTGTTGGTCACCCACCTATCGCCTGGATGATTCCTGTCATTGCTCAGGTTTATACCTGGGATGATGAGAATAAGAAGTTCCCGATGACCCTACTGCCTGACTTTGTTGCAAGGGTAAGTCAAATCGCTAAGCCTGAAGATACCATTATGACTATGTGCCGTTCGGGAGGGCGAAGTGCTATTGCTGCTAACCTGTTGGCTCAGGCTGGCTTCAAGACCGTTTATAACATCATTGATGGTATGGAAGGGGACGTGAATGGAGACTCTGAGAGTGTTGCAAATCAGCAGGAGCAGCCTAACGGTTGGAAAAACACCGGATGCCCATGGACCAAAAAACTGACCCCTGAGCGTTTACTCCTTCCTTCGATTTCTTGAAGGGTAGCAAAGAATGTAGTTAAACCTGACAAAATAAAAGCAGAGGGAGAATGAAATGAAAGTAGTTATTGTAGGAGGCGTTGCAGGAGGCGCATCGTGCGCAGCACGTTTACGCAGGCTAGATGAAAATGCTGAAATCATCATGGTCGAAAAAGGTCCTTATGTTTCTTACGCTAACTGCGGTCTGCCTTATTATGTTGGCGGTGTTATCGAAAAAGAGTCAAGTTTGTTAGTCGCATCAGAGCAGATGTTCAGGGGGGTGTTCGGGGTTGATGTGCGCACAAACTGTGAAGCGATTTCCATTTCAGCACAGAATAAAACTATTGATTTGCGGCATGTTGAAACCGGCGTAGTAACGACAGAAAGTTATGACAAACTGGTGTTATCGCCAGGTGCCGCATCGGTTCACCCTCCCTTACCTGGCATTGATTTACCAGGCATTTTCCAAGTTCGAACAGTACCTGATGTGAGGCAAATTAAGGAATGGATTGAGGGTGGTACAACATTTCTGACTGGCATGTCGAACTATTCTGGTATTCAGATGATGAAACCCACCCGTCGTGCTGTCGTAGTGGGTGGTGGCTTCATTGGTTTAGAAATGGCAGAAAACCTCAGGCATATTGGCTTTGAAGTGACACTTTTACAAAAAATGTCACAGATTTTAGCTCCCTTAGACCCTGAAATTGCTGTTATGGCTGAAGGACATGTTAAGAAACACGGTGTGCAACTCGAATTAAATGATGGTGCGGCAGGGTTTGAAGCACTCTCAGACGGATCGCTAAATGTGCAAACTTCGGAGGGCAAAACACATGCTGCCGATATTGTGATTCTGGCTATTGGTGTTCGCCCGGAAATATCTTTGGCGAAAACCGCCGGCATTGAAATAGGTAGCTGTGGTGGTATTCGCGTAGACGATCAGATGCGTACTAGTGATCCGGATATTTTAGCCGTAGGTGATGCTATTGAAGTCAAAGACTTTGTGACTGGTGAGTGGGGGCTGGTTGCTCTGGCCGGGCCTGCTAACCGACAAGGCCGAATTGCTGCTGATGTAATTAGTGGGCGTAAAGCCAGCTATCGTGGCACCCAGGGTACATCAATTATTGGCTTATTTGGTGGTGCGGTAGCGTGGACTGGCGTAAGCGAAAAAATGTTGCAACAGTTGGGTGATACAGACTATGAAAAAGTCTATCTCTACCCGAATTCTCATGCAGGCTATTACCCGGAAGCCAAGATGATTGGCCTCAAAGTGCTGTTCCGTAAATCAGACGGCAAGGTTCTAGGAGCTCAGGCATTGGGCGAGGATGGACCTGCAGTGGATAAGCGAATTAGTGCATTGGCCATGGCGATCCAGATGGGGGCTACTGTCTATGACCTTGAAGAAGCTGAGCTTTGCTATGCGCCTCAGTTTGGTAGCGCGAAAGATGCTGTTAACTTCGCCGGTATGGTGGCGGTGAATATTTTAGAAGGTCGAATGCCTGTGAGTCACTGGAACTCGTCCGATGTCGGTTTTTTACTGGATGTGCGTGAGGCGTTAGAGCTAGCGATAGAAAATGTACCAGGTGCTGTCAACATTCCATTAGGGCAGTTGAGATCACGGCTTGATGAGCTTCCAAAGGATCGTGAAATTAAAATTATCTGTCGTTCTGCCCAACGGGCTTACTACGCAACTCAACTATTACAGCAGCATGGGTTTAAGGTGAGTAATATTTCTGGTGGCACGCTTTCCAGAGCGATGTACATGTCAGACCAATTGAAATGATCAACACCGTTCTTATACAAAGGCGCTAGTTTATGACTGCTATCATTGAGTTTTTACAAGGTACATTCGGACCATTGGTATTGATTTTTACTGTGTCGAACCTCGCGGCTATGGGACTTCAAGTTAATATCCCTGATGTAACGGTCGCTTTGCGAAACCGGACCGCCTTAGTATTGATATTTGTGTGGGGCTGGCTATTGGGGCCTGCTGTTGGATATTTGATTACCTGGGTACTTCCGCTGGAAGAGCCTTATGTTATTGCCTTGCTGCTTGCCAGCCTTGCGCCTTGCGCTCCATTTCTTCAAATGATGGTGGTAAAAGCGCGCGGAGAAATGGGATTCACGGGTGCCTTCATTCCTCTAGTGGTCGTGGGTACTGTAGTGTTGATGCCATTAATGGCGCCACTACTGATTAAAGGCTTAACGATTGATTCATTGGCGCTTGCAAAACCCTTAGTGCTGACTATATTGCTCCCCCTAATTGTCGGTACTGCATTCAGATATTATAAGGAAAATGCAGCGACCAAAATTTTCCCTGGGGTTAAGTTGATTGCGAAGCTATCTACATTGCTGACGATTGTATGGTGTTTGTTGATTTATGGACGAGACATGCTTAATACCGCAGGTAGTATGGCGTTATTGTCTATGACTCTATTTATGGTCGGAATGGCAATAATCACCTATCTTTTTGGCTTTGGTCTGAAACAGAATCAGCGAAGTGTCATGGCATTGGGTATGGGGACACGTAATATTGCTGCAGTGTTGGCTGCTGCGCTTGCTATTCCAGATGCAGACCCACGTATTGTGGTAATGGTTGTTATGTGGACTTTGTGGTCAGTTGTTCTTGCGGCGATAGGTGCCCGAATATTTGCTAGGCAATATGATAAAAGTATTCAATCTAATCAGGCATGAGTAACAGGAAATAGCCTCTAAAGAGGCCAAGCATAATAAAGAACGTATCATGCAGAAAGTATCATGATAAATGAAACTGGCTCATTAGGACAGTCTGTAAATGGCTTACCAAAATATAGTGTTACTGTCTGCATTTATACTCATTTACAGTGTCTTTGCTGGCCGCCTTGAATCACGCTGGGTCAATGGCGCTTTGCTGTTCATGCTGGTAGGTATCCTGATTGGGCCCGTTGCACTTGATGCGTTGCAGCTCCCTATAAGGGGCCTTGGTATTCGTATAATTGCCGAGCTTACGTTAGCCATTGTACTGTTCACTGATGCCGCCAATGCTAACTTACAAGTGTTGCGCACCTTTAGCTGGGTTCCTAAGCGGTTATTACTTATTGGCTTGCCACTGTGTTTGCTATTGGGCTGGGGGTTTGGCTTGCTTATATTTCCAGATATGCCGTGGTTGGAAGTTGCTATACTCGCTACCATATTAGCACCCACCGATGCCGCATTAGGAAAAGCTGTTATTACAAACCCCGCTGTACCTGAACCAATAAGAGAAGGCTTAAATGTTGAAGGTGGCTTGAATGATGGCATTTGTGTTCCCTTACTCTTTATTCTGCTTGCCATAGTTGTCCCAACAGAATTGGGACAGAGCACACTGACACACTCTTTATTGCTCACATTCGAAGAAATTGGCATTGGTCTATTAGTGGGTGTTGGACTTGCTTATATAAGCGTTGCTTTAATGAAAATAGCAATTAAGAATAAGTGGAGTTCACCTTTGTGGGACCAACTTACACTAACCAGTTTAGCTATATTGGCATTTTCTATGGCGCAACATTTTGGTGGTAGTGGTTTTATTGCAGCATTTATTTGTGGCCTAATTGTTGGGCGTTTACTTGGAGAACACAAACATACTTACCTGAAAAGTAGTGAGGGTTATGCCGACTTGTTCTCCGTCATAATCTGGATACTGTTCGGGGCAATTGTCATCACTAACACATGGGCTTACTTCAGTTGGAATACATGGGCTTATGCTATTGCAAGCTTAACCATAATACGCATGGTACCTGTATGGCTCAGTTTATGGGGTACAAGTTTGAGTAACGAGTCGCGGTTATTTATTGGGTGGTTTGGTCCGAGGGGCTTAGCCAGTATTGTGTTTGGAGTAATCGTTTTCCAGCATGAAGTTGTAGAAAAAGAACAAGTCGTTGCTACCGTGGTGGCCACTGTATTGTTAAGCGTTGTGTTGCATGGGCTGACTGCAAACCCCTGGGTTGCTCGATTGAGGAAGCAGGCTGCACTGAATAATTAATCTGTAAGAGCACTGTTGCGCTATATGGTCTTATTTTCTATCAACAACAATAACGTGAAATAAATAATTTATGAAAACACTGCGTAAATATCTCCCGATTTTAACATGGGGGGCAGAGTATTCTAGACAAACCCTGGTCAATGATTTGGTTGTGGCCTGTATTGTCACGGTCATGCTTATTCCTCAATCATTGGCTTATGCAATGCTTGCAGGGTTACCCCCTCAAGTTGGACTTTATGCCTCGATGGCGCCATTGTTACTTTATGCCATTTTTGGCACTTCACGGGCATTGGCGGTTGGCCCCGTTGCGGTAGCCAGCTTAATGACAGCTGCAGCGGTTAGCCAGTTTGCAGCGCAGGGCACTCCTGAATATTTAGGTGCGGCAACGGTGCTTGCAATGGTCTCAGGGCTGCTCTTGATCGGTATGGGGCTGTTGAGGCTGGGTTTTCTTGCTAATTTTCTTAGTCACCCTGTTATATCGGGTTTTATTACCGCTTCTGGTCTGCAAATCGCAGCGGGTCAATTGGCACCGATGCTCGGCATTAGCGCGCACGGTGAAAATATGATAGAGCTGTTAGGCTCTCTAGTGAGTAATGTTGGGCAAATTAACCCCTATACGGCAGTCATTGGTTTTGCATCATTAGGGTTTCTTTTTTGGACGCGCAGCAGCCTTAAGCGGCTCTTGCTGACTATAGGGCTCGGTGAAAGGGCTGCAGATATTTTAGCGAAAGTGGGGCCTGTTGCGGCGATTGTGATTACAACAACGGCTGTCTGGGGCTTAGGGCTTTCTGAACAAGGGGTTAAAATTGTCGGAACGGTACCTCAGGGGCTCCCAAGTATTGCATTACCCCCCTTTGAAATGGGAATGTGGATAAGTATTATTGTGCCTGCACTTTTGATATCGGTAGTGGGTTATGTTGAATCAATTTCTGTTGCTTTCACTTTGGCAGCAAAAAAGCGCCAGTACATCGACCCTGATCAAGAATTGATAGCGTTAGGCGCGTCAAATGTCGGCTCATCAATATCGGGTGGATTTCCTGTTACAGGAGGTTTCTCAAGATCAGTAGTTAATTTTAATGCAGGAGCAGAGACTCCTGCTGCAGGTGCTTTCACCGCAATAGGCATTGCTCTCGCTACGTTATTTCTGACACCGCTTCTTTACTTTTTACCAAAGGCTACGCTGGCGGCAACTATTATTGTTGCTGTACTCTCATTAGTAGATTTCAAGGCACTTAAGCATGCATGGGGCTATTCCCGGGCAGATGGCGCTGCTATGTCAGCGACGATTTTACTTACTTTAGTATCTGGCGTAGAAGCGGGGTTATTGGCGGGTGTCGGCTTATCAATATTCCTCCATTTATACCGTACATCAAAGCCGCATGTTGCGGTTGTTGGACAATTGCCAGGAACAGAACATTTTCGTAATGTTAATCGACATGAAGTAGTGACAGACCCAGAGGTGCTATCACTTAGAGTGGACGCGAGTTTTTATTTTCCGAATGCCCGCTTTCTTGAGCAAGTAGTCAATGATTCGGTTGCGTCCCAGTCGGAAGTTCGGTATGTGATACTTATTTGCTCAGCTGTAAATACGATTGATGGTTCGGCATTGGAAAGTCTTAAAGCAATAAATCTACGACTGAATGATGGTGGAATTCAACTTCACCTTTCTGAGGTTAAAGGGCCTGTTTTGGAACAGCTGGAAAAATCAGATTTTCTGGAAGTATTAACAGGCAAGGTGCACTTAACCCAATTTGATGCGGTATCAAGCATTAATTCTGATTTAGCATACCGTACACTTAAGGCTCAACGCCTTACATGATTAACACATGGTTTTAGCCGGTAAGTAAAATCAATATTAGTATGAAAAGTAAGGCATAACTATGTTCGATAATAAACTAAAGTCTCTGGCTGGATTTATACTTTTGGCCTTGTTACAAAGTTGCAGCAGTATTGGGCCGAGCTCAATACCTCATGATCAGTTTGATTACAATACGGCTATTTCAAAGTCTTGGCGTGAGCAGACATTACTTAATATTGTTAAGCTTAGATACGCGGACATGCCCGTTTTTGTAGAGGTGGCTTCAGTTGTTAGTGGTTATACCCTAGAAAGCGCAATCAGTGTGGGGGCAAGTGTAGTTCCTAACGCTGACCTTTATAGTCTTGGTGGTACAGGTAAGTTTGTTGACCGGCCAACCATCACTTACGTCCCTCTTACAGGCGATAAGTTTAACCGTAACATGATGACGCCAATTCAACCTGCTAAAATTATGTTTTTGCTAATGATGGGGTATTCAGCAAAAACGGTACTCCCCATTTCTATTGACTCCATTAACGGGTTACGCTCTCAGCGTTCAGGTGGTGCGAACTTGCGCACTGGAGATGATGAGTATTATCGTGTTATGGAGTTAATGTCGAAAATACAGCAATCTGGATCAATTACTCTTGCTGTCGACAAGGTAGGTAACCAAGAACATTCGATGGTTATGCTTAGCAAGCAGGATAACTCAGATGATCTAAATAATTTGCAATCTGAACTGAAAGATTTATTAGGAGTAGATAAAACAAAGAACGAGTTTAATTTGTCTTACGGAGAGCTTCCCAGATCAAATCAAGAAGTAACGATAATGACCCGTTCAATTCTGCAAATCATGATCGAGTTGGCGACACAAATCAGCGTTCCAGAAGAGCATATTGAATTGGGACTTACTCTAGCCACTGTCTATGACGATGATAAACGCGTTACCCGTCCGAAGCTAATTGACATTAAAGTGAGCCCATCTAAACCAGAACATGCTCATACCGCTGTCTTTTATCAAGATCACTGGTTTTGGATTGATAACTATGATTTTAAATCAAAAAGCGCTTTCGCTTATCTTATGATTCTTTTTTCTCTAACAGAGTCAGGGTCTAAAGTGGGTCTACCTGTGATTACCATCCCAGCTGGATAACTCGTTTGTTATCGATATCAATAAGGAATACCAAGATAAAAGTAAACACTACTTTCACCGTCCTCAGTTCGCCCATAGCCGAGATAGGTCGGCCCAAGTGGACTGTCTGCCGCCACAAACAAGCTGCCTGAGCGAAGCCAGTCTTCCGAGTTGCCCAGCACCAGGGGATCTTCAACTTTGCCAACCTCCAGCGAGAAGCCACTGTAGGCACCTTCAAAAATTGTGCCGCGCAAAATTCGACGGTAATACATTATTTTTCCGAAGCGCAGGCTTCCACCTGTTAGCTGGTCAGTGGCTAGGCCTGATTGGCGCAGGAAACCACCCCATTGAAACTGATCGTAAACTGGTAGCGGATCAGACCCTACACTATCACCACCCGTTAAACCGAGTAGAAACGTATTCTCACCCAAAGAATAAGCCATCGAGCCACCAGCAGTCCAACGGGTGTAATTTGCATCGGCACCAAGATCGCTGCTCGATTTAAAAACAGTCGTATAAGCGCGCCAACCAGACCGGGGAAAGTGGACGCTATCTAATTGATCGAGCAATAATTTTGCTATATAGGCACCTTGTGCAATATCGTCTTCGTTGGGTGAAAGATTCTCAGGACCTGAGTCCAGAGATGAATTGGCTGTACCACCAGCCAGTCCGAGGCGAAACTCACCATATTGGTAGAAATGTGAGCCTATATCCACTCCGGCCAGCGATCGAACTACATCGTAAATTGCTCTGCGCTGGTTACCCTCGTAAAGGTCCACTGAATACTGATTGAGTGCCAGGTGCGGGGCAACGAAAAAGAAACCATCCGTATTAAGCGGTTGATAAAATTCTGTGGTAATGCTGTTGTTAGCGCCTAACTGGAGGTCGGTTCGCCATTCAGCACCGAGTGAATTTAGCCAGGTTTTACGATAACTCGCGAGCAAATTGAAATCTGCACCACCGTTAAAGTCACTCGATAACCCCAGACCAAATCGCAGATAGTCTGGCCCCCACAATTTCTCCACCGCATCAATGGTAAGTATTTGCCGGTTTCCTTCCTGTAAATATCGATAGTTCACGTGTTCGAAATCACCAGTACCGTAAATTCGACGTAAATCGCTATCTAGCACATCTTGCTCAATGGGTTGACCCACCTTGGTCAACATCAGCGATAGCACTGACTCGGGGTTTACACGATGCAAATTTTCAAATCGGATTTCATCGACCTGAGGTGGCGGAGGTGTAGCCTTAAACTCTTGAGTCAGCCTTAGTGCTGCATAGTCGGGAGCGGGGATAGCTAACAGCCTAAGCTGGTCAGAGACCTTACGTGCAGCTACTTCACCAAGCGGAGCGATCTCCGTAAGATGGTCGAAATCCCCAGTTGAGAACTCGCCTAATTCGGGCGAGATTAAAATATCATCAGCTTGCAGTGAGGCGATGGATACTTGAACATTCTGTTCGGTCAGAATACTCAGCATCTGCCCCGTAACTCCGAGTATCCCATTCAACTGATCGCGTCGTAGTAATGGTGTGCCTACATTAACTGCAATGATAATATCGGCACCCAGTGCACGCGCGCTCTCTACTGGCAGGTTACGCGTCAGCATACCATCGACCAACATGGTGTCATTGTACTCCGCCGGTGCCACCGCACCCGGTACCGACATACTGGCGCGCATTACACTCGCAAGATCACCTTCACTAAAAACCACCTCAGTGCCCGTCACCAGATTGGTCGCCACCGCACGAAACTGGATCGGTAATTCATCAAACTTACGATAACCTTTTGCTTTGCTGAGCCTGCGTAGCACTGTCTCAAGTTGTACTCCTGAAACAACCCCTTTGCCTAGAGCCAAACCATCAGAATTTACACCAATCTCGGGGCCAAAAAGAATAGTATAGTCGTCTTGCTTGAGCCTCATAGCCAGTTCTTTGCGTGGTGGAGTATCATTAAACAGCAGCTCGCTGGTGATGCCTGCAATGATTTGGTCGATTTCTTCAAGGGTTGTACCGGTTGCGTAGGCGGCGCCAACCAGTGACCCCATACTGGTGCCAATGATACAGTCAATAGGTACTCGATATTCTTCGAGTACCTTAAGCACTCCCACATGGGCTGCTCCGCGCGCACCACCGCCGGATAATACCAAACAAATTTTAGGGCGCTTGCTATCACTCCCGGAATTGACCGTTTCTTCAGCTCTGACTAATAGTGACATTAGCAAGAGCGTGATGCCCAATAGCAGTGGCGTAATAGCCATTACTAAACCACTGTGAAATCCTTTATTCATTATTGCTCTTCCTGTTGCGAAGCCGCATTGGCAGGTTCGGTTGGCTGTAACGGTAAGCGAATAAGCCGAGAGAAATCGGCTGAAGTGTCTGCTGCTTGCGCACGGGTATTGATGTGAGCCTGTTGCTGCAATTCTTCAAAAGACAGGCCTCCTGTATCCAGTCGTTTACTTTCGTAGAGAAATTCAGGCAGGTAGCCACTGACTAATATTTTCCAGTTAAGCGGAATACGTTGTTCGTTTACATGGGCATTCAGCCAGATCGTGGTCGTACAGTTAGATGTTAACGTGTTATAGAATTGGGGCTTGGTATTGAGTGCGTTGATCTGCTTTATATATTCAAGGAACAATTGGCGACCCTGTTCGAGCGAGCCTGCAGCGCGGTAAATATAAATATCCTCAGGTGGATCTTGACGATAGTTGGTCCGCAAACGAATCACATCGCGCTCGTCGGCCACCACATAAAAGAGCTCATAGCGGCGGAAAAATCCCTTTAGCGTAGAGTAGCCCTCTCCCTTCTCCTTACGTGTTTCTATAGATATCGCTAAATGTTCATCGCCTGAAAACTCGAAACTCAAAAAAACATGTGCGACCTCTGGCCCCATCCAGTAAGCAGTTACTACATCGACCCCTTCGAGCTTGCGCAAGTCGAATTGCCTGTTGTAATAAGCTGGGGTGAAGTCGGTTTCGCTCTGGTAATCGAAGTTGCGAATATTGTGCATGGTGACAATATCGCCATCGATCTTAGCCGAGGGGAGAAGTGCTACATCGGTATCCCAATCACGGGTGTTGGACGGTTCAATGCTTACAAACCACAGCAGTGTGACTGCGAATAATGTGAAATAAGCTCCAACCATATACCCGCGCCAACGGGCCACGCCTAGTGACAGCAGTGCGCTAAACAAGGCTATACTAAAACTGGTAAGCAGCAGAAGGCTTAACAATTTATCCGATGGGCCAGCGTAGAGAAGAGCCAGAATAACCCAGCCTCCGGTACTCAATAGAGTGAGAGCTAGAAGTGAAAAGCCAACAATGCGAGCAATTTTTTTCATTGATCCCTCATCAGAATAAATAAACGCCGCCGCTACCCTCTTCCATCAGCTCTTTGATTAAAGCAATACTGCGTTTTTCAAAGTGGTTGCTTTCCTGTTTCATTATGATGAACTTCTCAGCCAACCACTTTACAGCTATAGATATATTCAATCATATACAGGTAACAATTTTGCCCAATCACTGACACTGGACGTATCGCAGTCGGTTGTCTATTTGGTGATAGTATATTACCCATTTATCAGGTTGTAAGGCTTTTATTTCTGACCCAGTCACCTGGAAAGCTTTGCTTTTTTTGCTGCTCCCTGAAAAATGGCCTCTTTAGTCAATATCTCATAATGCTAAGGATTTTGCTATACCTGCCTACGACCATTGGATTCAAAATTAAGCTTAAAAATTTACCTTGTAGGTGTCGTATAAACCGAAAAAGACTAAGCTGCGGGGGGGAGTGTTCGAAGTTGGGAGGTTCAACGATGGCTTCAAGGATAAGGCATTCAGTTCTTCAAAACTAAAATGTCTCCTTTGAAGTGATTTTAACTCTATACTTGAAAATGAAGCTTCGAGATGGAACGTCTGCTTTTGCAGTTTGGATTAAATTGATTAGAGGTAACCTGAAAAATAATTGGGTTTGAATTTGTAATCAGTTTACGGCTCGAAAGACAATTCCGTACTTCTCGTCCTGGGCAGAATTTATCGATAATGCACTTAGAATCAACGGTCCGCTAAGTCTAGAGCTGTCGCGAGAAAGTTGATTGCTAATGACTCCAAAAAGTGAAGAGTTTCTATCGTTATTAAATAATATTCCCCGTCTATGATTAACGATAAACCTCATATGAAAAAGGAACGCTTTCCGCCAAAAGTTAGCGCTACGCATTACCAATTTTCGGCACATCGAATGGCTGCTTTTGGCCGATAGTTAGCTTATGAGGTCGCAGCATGAGTGGCACCAGTGTGCAATTCTAAAAAAGAAATTTCACATCTAGAACTATCAAATATTAAAATAAAAGGGATTGCTTAAGCCGCTGCTGGTGTCTGCAAACGGGGCAGTGATACTATCATCGATTAATTGCGCGTTGCTTGAATTTTCTCTATTAATAGAAGCAAACTGAATACTCCTTTAACTAGAAGGAGAATAGTCATGCAATATATAACTCATGCATCCTCAAAGACCCCTTGGAATAAAAATAAAATCATTGGTCAAAAACTCCCGTTAAAACCAGAACAAATTTGGTCCATAAGGGTTCGGTTAGAAATGCAGAATAACGTGCGTGACCTGGCGTTATTTAACCTAGCTCTTGATAGCAAACTAAGAGCCTGCGATTTAGTGAAGTTGATGGTAAGAGATATTTCTCACGGCGGGGGCATTCTGTCACGAGCCCAGATTATTCAACAAAAAACCAAGCAACCAGTTCAGTTTGAGATAACTAAAAAAACAAGACTGGCGTTGGAGGATTGGATCTCGTATGCCAATCTAAACTTTAATGATTACTTGTTTAAAGGTCGCTCAAGAACAAGAGAACACCTATCAACGAGACAGTATGCTCGTATTGTTGATAATTGGGTGACAAGTATTGGCTTAGATTCTAATGCTTATGGAACGCATTCTATGAGGCGAACGAAAGCCTCAATTATCTATAAGAAAACAAAGAACTTAAGAGCTATTCAAATCCTGCTAGGACATACAAAGCTTGAAAGTACCGTACGATACTTAGGTGTGGAGATCGATGACGCGCTTGATATTTCAGAACATATAGAAATATAAATTTAGGGCGGTGGTCAGTTGCTGGATTTTACTAGCGGCAACTGACCGATGAATATATTTTTTCTAGCTGTGTAACGCACGTACAGCAGACTCAGGGTCTTTATCTAGAATACGTAGTAAAGCTCTTGCTGGACCGGTAGGGTGACGTCGACCTTGCTCCCAGTTTTCTAATGTACGCTTACTGACGCCAATCAAACCTGCAAATCGAGTTTGGGACAACCCAATTTTATCTCGGATAGATTTAACTTCAGGTTCAGCGAACTCTGTAACGCGTGATGGTTCAGCATTCTTCTTTACAATGCTATCCATCTCTTGGACGCTAGATAATAACTCGTTAAAATCGTTATCGTCCATCTCACCACCTCTCGACAATTGTTTTCAAAGTATTTAATTGCTCGGATGTTAAGTTTTCTTGTTTACCCTTAGGGTAGACATACAACATTCGAATATGATTATCATCAACCACCCAGTAGTAGATGACACGAATGCCACCACTTTTACCTGTGGCCTCTAGTTTCCAGCGCACTTTTCGTAACCCACCGGAGCCTCGAATTATATCGCCTAAATCAGGGCGATTAACTAGCGCTTCTTGCAACTCCCTGTATTGATCATCAGACATGAGCTGCTTAATATGTTTGGTGAATATACTTGTTTCAATAATAACCATAAAATGTATTGTACGCCAGTGACGTACTTTCTGAAAGACTAGATTGATACAAAGTATAGAAATATTCTTGCATGTTCTGCTTTGGAGGAAAGTAAACTAAAAGAGGACAAGGCATCAACTTCATTCAAAGTGACTTAATTAGTAAAGGTTATCTAGTTCCGCTAAGGGCGAGCATGAGACGCTTAATATTGGTTGACCGATGACTGAAAGTTCGAAATTCAAAGAGTAAAAATGAATCACATGATGTCCGCTAATGGCACTAAGAAGCTAACTTAATTCCATTTAAGGCACTGAACGATAGGGCTGACTTGGCCGAATTATCATGATCTTACTTGCACAAATAACAAAGGCTAAAGTGCAAAACCACTGGCTATGAGTTATTAGCGATCATTATTCGCAGGTATGTGAACACCCCCTAAAGCGATCTTTATGTTGAACTTAAATTCTACACATTATTCGGTGTCAATAGCCGTTGTTTTGGTTGAGTTACTGATGATTAACTTATTAGTTTGCTTGGTTTTCGTTTAGAGATTTAGGGCGTTATTTTGCCGTAACCAAAGAAGCCCTATAACAAATCATCAAAGTGAAAATATACCAAGACGTTTACTTCGAAGATAAAATGTAGCTGCAAAAAAACACTACAAAGAACTGAGATCAACCGACTCCTCGCAAGTTTCTAGTTCATCTATTTTGTAAAGCGCTGTACTTACCCCCTGAGAATCACTCTGAGGTTTTTCTTGTCACAACCAATGAAATTCCAATTTAGTAGCATGAAACAAGCTCCTGTTACCAACACGAACGTACTTATTTTGGTGTGGTACGGAAGTTGTTCTAGTTGATCTTTCACCTATACTATTTTCAATAAAGTTAAATTTGCAGTTACTTTTTCGAAGTATGACTAATATATGAACATAAATAAGCACATGAGCGTTGAAGAACGCTTAGATAAATTTAAACAGTACGCAATCGATAAAGTCATAAGCGGCTTGTTTTTCTTAACCATTCTTGCGGTACCAGTATCTATCAGCCGTGTCGGAATGACGGGTTGGCAGACGGCGTATACGGTTCAAATTGTTTGCTTCTTTATTTTTCTTGTCATTTTTATGCGACGTAACAAACTAACAGTACAACTCAAAGTGTCGATGACTATTGGTCTAACGTTTGCGGTCGCCATTGTAGGGCTACTGAATTACGGGATTTTAGGAAACGGTATGGTGTGGGCTATTATTAGTCTTATGCTGTGTATGCACTTTACTGACGCTAGAACCACTTCCGCAGCAGTCGCCATTTTTGTTGTAGTCTACACGTTAAGTATGTACCGCTTTATTTATGGATCATCCGTTTTCCCAATCGATGCAAATATATATATATCCTCACCTTCTTCATGGGCATCCGCCTTCTTTAGCTCTGCACTTTTTGGGGTGATAATTGGAAATACGATTATCGGAAAACAAAAATTAATTATAAATCTGTTAATGCAACTAGAACAGCAAAATCACACCATTGAAGTTCAAAAACAAAAAATGGAACACAATGCAAATTATGACCTTCTAACCGAGCTACCTTCGCTGAGATTGGCGAATGAACGCCTGGATTTAGCTATTAGTTTAGCTAAGCGAGAAGGCCATCAAACCGCCTTATTATTCTTAGATCTAGATGGTTTTAAAGTGATTAATGATACATATGGCCACGATGCTGGAGACACCTTTCTCAAAGAAACAGCCAGTCGCATATTGTCTGTAGTACGAGAAAGTGATACAGCCTGCCGCATAGGCGGTGACGAATTTATTGTTATTCTCAGCAAAATAAAGGCAACTGAGTACGTATCGACGTTATGTGAACGATTAATTGAAACCATAACATCCCCGGTTAAATTCGGTGACGGTGACCTAATTGTTGGTGTCAGTATTGGCGTAGCCGTTTATCCAGACATCGCAAAGGATGCAACAAGCCTAAGAAAAAAAGCTGATGAAGCAATGTATAAAGTTAAACGATCAGGGAAGAACAATTTTATAATTGCAGAAGAGTGAGCGAACACTCATCATAAAAGGCACTGATCCGCTAACAGCCATAGCTATGTATTGATCATATCTTAATTAAATTAAGGCTAGCAGAAGAGATTTAGCCACCTTAACGACGATATCAAACGCGCTTATTTGAAATAGCGGGTACTGTATAATGTGCTAAGCTTGCGTAATAGATCTACTCATAGAATTGTCTGCTAAGCTCAGATATGGTTATGTGGGCTATGAACACTTAATATCCATTTTTATATCTTGTGAAAAATGATTATTTTGTGCTCATAGCTGGGGGTTTTAGAACCTAGTAAAAGGTAGTGCTTTTGCTCAACTTCGTTAGTTTTTCCAAGCAGTTTTTTCGAACTTCATAAGGAGCGCTTTGTGCTCATAGTCAGCACTCTCAAGGCTTTATGAAAGGTAGTGCTAATGCTCAAAAGCCATTATTAACTCTGTGTTCAAACTGACCGAATTATCCTGAACAGGATAAGGCTTTTAAGTAACAATTAATCTAACATTACTGCCACAGCTCAAATAATGTCTGCTATAAACCACCAACCGGAAGTTATTAAATAGAAAAAATTAGAGCGATTAATTGATTTTTAAAAGCCCGAAACCTGAACACTTGATGTCTGCTAATGGCACTAAGAAGCTAACTTAATGCCATTTAAGGCACTGAACGATAGGGCTGACTTGGCCGAATTATCATGATCTTACTTGCGCAAATAACAAAGGCTAAAGTGCAAAATCACTACCTTTTTTGCTGTAGGAAAACCACTGACTATGAGTTAAAAGCAATACCTTTTCGAAGGACAGCAAAGCGCTAGGGCTTGACCTACTGCCTTCGTTATTAGGGGTGAAGAGTACTAGCAAGGGACAAAGTTTTGTGCCTTTTCTAATTGATCATAAACTGACTAAATTTTGATACCTCTGATCAAATCCCCCCCTGTTTATTTCTGACAACCCTAGTTCACCATAGTATCTGACGACTATATTTCATCGTGTGTTAGCACTAACTTAAAATCACCTGCTAGACTAAATAATGATTTGTTATTTTGTGAATAAACACTTATGCATTTCACTTCAAAAAATAATTAGGCTGAAGTTTATGAGACCCCAATTTTTACTGTTAGGCTTATTTATTTTGCTATTCATCACGGCACAAAATGCCTTATCGTGTACCAAGGTTATGCGTTGGAACGATGACCCACCATTTACGTTTATAGATCAACAAAAACCTGACGTCATCCAAGGAATATCGATTGATATTACTCGCCAAATATTATCTACATTAGGATGTAAACTAAACCTAGTACAAATGCCATGGGCAAGAGCACTTGAATCTCTTAAAGTAGGTGAAATTGATATACTTTCAGGTGCATATAGCACAGAAGAAAGACGGCAATACGCCCACTTTTCTACTAAAGGAATTTATTCTCCCAATATTCTATTTGTTCGCATGAACGAAACTGAACATTGGCCGTTCAAATCCTTAAAAGATATCGTAAACACCTCTTTTACTCTAGGTGTTCAAATTAACGTTTCCTATAGTCAGGAATATGAAACACTCAAAGATCGAGCTGATTTTGCAAGCCACCTTTACCAGACATCAAGTCGCCAGTCGCTATGGCGTATGCTTGAAGTCAATAGGGTTGATGGTGTAATTGCCGACCAGGTAACCGGACTGAAAGAACTTAAAGAGTTAGGCTTAAAAAATAAAATCACCCCTTCTCAGTTAGTAGTATCTAATGCTCCGTCTTTTTTTGCTTTCTCTAAAAAAAATATCGAGTTAAATTTTGTCGAACAATTTGATAATGAATTTAGTAAGTTAGTTGATAGCGGCGAAATTAAAAGAATTGAAGATTATTACCTCGATTAACAGCATATAGAGACACCATACTTAGTGGGGCAGTAATTGCCAGGAGAACGAACTAGCAGTTTATCGTGACTTAGAAAAGGGGGCACTTTCACTTCTGGTCAGTGGTTTATCTACATTCAAAAAAAGGTAACTTTAGGTCAATTCCCAGTGACTTTAACGCAACTTAAAACCGCTAGCTTTCCGCCAAAAGCTAGAGTTAAGCCCCACCAATTTTATGCACATCTAATGAATACTTTTGCTATTTAATAATGAGGGGCAGAGTAACGTTTCACTTACTTTAATGTCTGTTATACGTTTCTAAGCAGAAGTTTATTTTTCAGTTCTGACCTCTCATAAGTTGACCTTAAATACGTCAAAACCTATTCGCCTGATGTCAGCTAATGGCACCAAGTCGTCATTAGGATTTGAAAACAGAATTTTAGGCCCCCGAAATTGTCCGGATTACCGGGGGCTTACCAGTAATAAAATGTTTAGGCTAATACACGCTTTAATGAAAATTTACGCTATTGAACTTAAGTAACAAATAGTCAGCTTGCTTCATGAATCATCTTGGTTGTTACTGCAATTCTATTCCACATATTTATAGTCACGATCTGCATAATACACTGAGCTAGAGCTTGTTCACCAAGCTGTTTCAAACACTCGATATAAGTTTCTTTGGATACACCTTGTAAGGTTATTAACGTCACCTCATCAGTCAATTCTAGAACTGCACGCTCTTTTTCTGAAAACAATGGCGACTCTTTCCACGCGGAAATGGCATATAGTCGTTGTTCTGATTCACCTAACCTTTTGGACTCTTCGGTATGCATTTGAATGCAGTACGCGCAGTTATTTAGTATCGATGCCCGTATTTTGATTAATTGTCGAAGCTTCGGATCTATGTCAATTTCTTTAAGGTAAATCTCTAAGCCCATCATTGCTTTAAAAGATTGAGGTTCTAACTGTCTGATGTTAATTCTTGGTTGCATACACTGGTTACCTTTTGGCTATTTTCAATAGTTGAACTAATTGAGTTGCATTGTAGAGCCAACCATAAATCAATAGAATATAAGATTAATGCAAATTAGTTTTGCATATAGTGCAAAAGTGATAGCCGCACATAATAGTAAAGACGAGTGTAAAATCGCAACAACTCCAACAAGATACCAAAGGTAGAAAGTGCTAAATCTAATTCGAGTTTTCATTAAAGTAATAGATACAGGAAGTTTTTCAAAAGCAGGTACTGTCTTAAATATGGCACCTTCCTCTGTTGCGAGAAATGTCGATAGCCTAGAGCACGAATTAGGGGTAACCTTGATTAAACGTAGCACCCGAAAACTCGTCCTAACGGAAGATGGATATCAATTTCTAGAAGGCGCTGAAAAACTATTAGCAGAAGCGGACCAACTCAAAGCTTCTATGAGTCAGGTAAATAAGGAGCCCGAAGGCGTACTTAGAATTTCCGTATTTGAAAGCTTTGGTAGGCAAATTGTATCACCTCTTCTTCCTGAATTTTTACAAAAATACCCCAAGATCAAAATTGAAATTAACCTAGATAATCAATTGATTGATTTAAATCGCGAGAATATAGATTTAGGAATACGGATTGGTCGTCCTGCTGACTCTTCATTACGCGCTAGGAAGTTACTCACTAACCATATATGGCTTTGTGCATCACCAAATTATTTAGCCCAAACACCACCCCTGATTAGACCTGAAGACCTAGCAAATCATAATTGTCTGATACTTAGCCAAGATAGACAAAGAACTTACTGGTACTTCAAAAAAGACAACAAGCAAATCAAAGTACCTGTTCAGGGAAACCTTTGCTCAAAAGGTGGAACTCCTCTCCTGGAAGCTGCGGTCAACGGAGGGGGGATTGTTTTGATGTCACAGTGGATGATGCTCGACCTTATGAATGTAAATAAACTCAGAGTATGTTTACCTGACTGGGAGCCTTCTTTGCATCAAGAATCCAGCGGTGAAGTGTATGCCGTTTACTTGGGTGATAAACACTTACGCCCGGCTCTACGAGTATTTATCGATTTTTTAGTAAAGAAAATAGAAGAGCGCCTTAAAAATCTAAACGCGGCTTATAAGTTAAAGTAGGAAAAGTTCTTTTTTATCTATCGAAGAAATATTGTCTGCTATTAGTTGCTAACCAGAAGCTATTTTTAAGGTGAATTTAGTCGGAAAGCTAATCACCTGATGTCTCCAATTGGTACGCAAAGCTTGGGGTCAGACTCGATTGCTGCTCAGGCTGGTGATCTATTATTCCAGTTCTTACTGGATTAAGTTCAATATAGAGTAGGTTATTAAATAGCAATCGAGTCTGACCCTATGCTTCATAATAGGAGATTCAATAATTGCCGCTAAGTGGCAGGAAGAGACAGCAAAGTGGCGTTTCAAGACGGTCAAAAATATGAAACTTTATTATTTAGGGTGATACTTTTTTCTAGTATGAAATTTGGTTTTCAATCAACACTTACACCGATTATGTTTGTCGTTAAATATTGAGTTTTTTCATCTTGGAACATAACGTACTGGGTGGCAGGTCGAGTATTTCTGCTACGCCTTGTTTACAAAGCTTGGGGTTAGACTCGATTGTTGCTCAGACAGGTGATCTATTATTCCAGTTCTTACTGGGTTAAGTTCAATATATAGCAGTTTATTAAATAGCAATCGAGTCTGACCCTATGCTTCCTGTAGCGGATCAAAGAGTCTTGCTGTTTTGTTCTTCTGTACCTGTCTTGGCTACACAAGACTTCAACAAATTTTCGTTAACGTTTTCAGGTAATTTGAACATTGCACCAGTTAGTGGATCAACTATAAATAATCCGATGAAACCACCAAAAAGTAAGTTTCCAAAATACCAACCATCTAATTCTGAGTCTAAAATTTGCTGCCTAGTTGAATCACATTCGCTAGTAAATATGAATGTATACTCTTCACCATTAAAATATCCAGAGCCTGATTTTAGCATTATGTTGGAAGGCGTTACGCCTGATGCCACAATACGGCTATCTTCGTTCTTTACTTCAAATGGCACACCAACTGGAGCTGTATTAACTTGTACAGGATATCGACTGTCGGAGACAATTGAAGCGCACCCACTTACTGTTAGAACCAATATTAATGTAAATATTTTTTTCATGCCAAGACCATCTAATTATTTTAAGGAAAGCTAAAAGGCAAATAGTTTAGACTTAACTAGATGCTAATAAACAATGCGCGTGCATGATAATTTGATGAAGATAAAAATCTACTACTTTCGATCTAGTGCTACATCAATCTAGCAACAAACTTCACAAAATAGAATTTTGCTAGCTCAAAGTAGCGTTTAACTGCTAGGTAAAATCAACAAAAAGGTAGATCCAATAAGGGAGTATTGGCTTATTAATGAACAAGTTAAAGTCAGTTTTGGGGCTTCTGTGGTAATTCGAGACGGTCAAAAGTATGAAACTTTATTATTTAGGGTGATACTTGTTTCTAGTATGAAATTTGGTTTTCAATCAACACTCACACCGATTATGTCTTGCGCTCAATATTGAGCTTTTTCATTTTGGAACGTAACGTACTGGGTGGCAGGTCGAGCATTTCTGCTGCGCCTTGTTTACCCGCGATAACCCAATTCACTGAGTTGAGGATGTTAGTAATGTGTTGTCGTTCCGCGTCAGCTAATGTTGCTACGGACGTAGTTGTAGGTGATGTTATAAAGGCTGATGCGACTTCATTTGAGGGCTGGCTGGGAGTTATAGTCACTTCCAATGTTGGAGGAATACCGACAATGGCTGCTCGCTCAAGAATATTTTGAAGCTCACGGATATTACCAGGCCAATGGTAATGGTATAGCTGCTCAAGAGAGGATTTGGACAGCGCCTCAAATTTTTTACCCAGTTTTTGGTTTAAGCGTCGGAGAATATGATCGACCAATAAGGGAATATCTTCTTTTCGCTGTTTTAAGTTGGGTACCTGCACAGGGAATACGCTGAGTCGATAGTAGAGATCACTACGGAATGTTCCCTCATCAACCATTTCTT
>Ga0209495_1000558_pt1 | contig 28757 bp, 31 predicted proteins | sample EN1Hudsemesocosm_FD_184629 | JGI IMG/M metagenome (GOLD analysis project Ga0209495, IMG submission 184629) | Methane-oxidizing microbial communities from mesocosms in the Hudson Canyon - EN1E Hudson Canyon (SPAdes) (version 2) | ecosystem: Environmental > Aquatic > Marine > Cold seeps | place... | reverse complement strand
TTCGCGAAGGTATGTTGCGTGAAATCAAACGGGGTGGTCAAGTGTACTTCCTCCACAATAAAGTAGAAGATATCGATCGCGTCGCACGTGAACTTGAACTGCTGTTGCCAGAAGCTAAAGTCGGTGTCGCTCATGGTCAAATGCGTGAACGAGAACTAGAGCACGTTATGCTCGATTTTTATCATCAGCGTTTTAATGTTTTAGTCTGCACCACGATCATTGAAACCGGCATCGATATTCCTTCTGCCAATACCATCTTTATTGATCGTGCTGACAAATTAGGCCTAGCTCAGCTTTATCAAATTCGTGGTCGTGTCGGTCGCTCTCATCACCGTGCTTATGCTTATTTGATAGTCCCGCCACAAAAATCGATGACCAAAGACGCCATCAAACGACTTGAAGCTATTGAATCTCTTGAAGATTTAGGTGCTGGTTTCACTTTGGCCACCCATGATATGGAGATTCGTGGTGCTGGCGAATTATTAGGTGACGAACAAAGTGGTCAAATGCAGGAAATTGGTTTTGGTCTCTACAACGAATTATTAGAACGTGCTGTGAATGCTCTTAAAGCTGGTAAAGAAGCCGGTTTAGATCTCACTGCTCGTCAGTTTATTGAAATTGACCTGCATGTTCCTGCATTGATCCCTAACGATTATTTACCTGATGTACATACTCGCTTGGTGTTATACAAACGTATCTCGGCTGCCGTCGATCATGAAAGCTTGCGTGAACTACAAGTCGAAATGATAGATCGCTTTGGTTTATTGCCCGATCAAGTACAAACCTTGTTTGCTATTCATGAAATCCGTTTTAAAGCCAAAGCCATCGGTATTCGTAAAATCGATGTTTATGACCAAGGCGGTCGTATTATCTTCGACAAAGAACCAAATGTAGACCCGATGACTATTATTGAGCTAATTCAAGGTCAACCTGCAAAATTCAAACTCGACGGTCAGGACAAATTACGTTTCACAGAAGATATGCCCGATGCAGATACTCGTTTAATGGCGTTGAACCAGCTACTTGGAAAGCTCCAGAAAACGTAGTGATGATTACTCCTGCATGTGTCCACTAAGAAAATATCAGCTGATTTTGTAAGCACTTGAAATAAAATGTTTTAAACCTGCTTTTGATGGTAACGTTTATTTAGATAAACACCCTGCTAATGGATAATGAAACCCGCAAAGTGGACACGTTGGATAAATACTGACTATACTCTGATATCTATCTAACCCATTGGCACAAGGACGTTTGCTACTATGTTACCTTTCAGAATCTATAATACATTATCGGACAAAGTGTCCCCTAACACATAGTTATATGACTAAATGAGAGTCTTCTTACTTATATTAATTATGCTTAGTACTAACGCTAATGCAGAAAACAAGCTTGAGCTATTACCTATTTATGGGTGGGGATGGTTTGCCAAATCGAACTCTGCAATTGATGTCCCTGAAAAGCTAATAATTGAGCTTTCTAAAGGAAGTAATAGTGAAGGAGTTATCGTTTTGCCCAAGCAATATGTTGGGCAGCAAGTTCAAATGGCTAAGCGCTCTGAGGACGAAAACGTTATTCATTATAATGTCGTTATCTATAAATCTAACAAGGAAGTCGAGGTCACAGGTTTTGCACAAAGCATGTAATCTAACTACGTCATATAACAAGTTGCTCAAGAAAACTCCGGCCACAAAAAGCGTGGCCTCCGCGGGACTGTCGCTACGCGCCAGCCCCTTAGCAAAACGTTATGTGTAAGTAATGAATAAATCAAAACTAATAATATGGCTGCCGGTATTTCTTGGTGTTATCTTGTTAATAGTAACTAAAATTGACTTATACCAATTTCATAATCAGTCAATTGAAGTGAGAGTTATGTTGTCGAGAGAGGTTCCAATTGTATTTATCGGCTTACAGCTGAGTTTTATCATATTTTTTAGTAGTATTTACTGGCTTATTAAAAAGCAATGGGGTGTGGCCGTCCAATCAATTATTAGCCCATTATTATTCATGGTTTTATTTGGTGTCGGTGGTGTAATTGGCGGTGCATTTTTAAATGCCACATAACAAGGCTATCAAAAATCGTTCCGGCCAAAAGTCGGCCTCCACTAGACGCGTTAACTCGCGCTTGCTTTAAGCGTTAGCTTTGAAGCGGCTTCCATGAAACCTTCGCAAGTTAGTCGTCCTATACGTGTAGGCTTTATAGGCCTTATATTATTGGGGAGTGTTCTGGCTCTGTCAGGTTGTTCCTTCCTGGATATTTACAATCAGACAAAGCTTGCCGACAATCTCGGAACTATCAAGGGGATGATAAAAATCACCAGCGATCAGGAAGGTCCTATTATGGTTCTTCGATTTCTGGATGAGGATGGTATTCCAGTTCTTAATAGAAGCGTCATTGCTAATGAAAATGGTGAATACGAATTTCCTGCTGTTCCTGGGAATTACTACATAGGGGTTTTTATCGATGTCAATAATGATGGCAAGTATCAAGCCTCGGAGCATGGTAATTATTATGGAGAGCCAACAACCATCAGCGTTGAAAAAAATAAGACCGTAATAGTTGAAACCATAACGATTAGCGGAATGGTTCCGAGGCCGAAAACAGAGTTCAAGCCGATCGATAAGACCCACGCAATCTGGAAAAATATCGGCACGGTGATATCGATAACTGACCCTAGATTCAGCCAAAAAAACTATTCCGATGGCCTTTGGAGGCCTATAGATTTCTTGAAACAGGCGGAAGGTGGCGTGTTTTTCCTAGAGGAGTACAACAATAACAAAGTACCGGTACTTTTGGTTCATGGAATCAATAGTGGGCCAACCCTATGGACACAAGTCATTGATTCTTTTGGTGAGGAGGATTTTCAACCATGGGTATTATATTATCCATCCGGCCTCAGGTTGGAAATGATCAGCGATTACCTAGTCGAAACAGTTTCCCAATTACAATACAAATTTGGATTCCGTGAGTTTCACGTTGTTGCCCACAGCATGGGTGGCTTGGTCACCAGATCCTTTGTGAAAAAATATGTAGAGAAAAATCCAGAAAATTTAAAAAATCTAGGTTTGGTAGTGACGGTCAACAGCCCAATGGCCGGTATGGCATCCGCTAAAACCGGGGTCAACTTTTCGCCGGTTGTGGTACCGTCTTGGCGGGATCTCGCTCCGGGCAGTGATTTCTTACAAGCTATAAACGGTTGGAATTGGCCTGACGCAATTCCCTATCATCTTGTCATATCTTACCAAGAAGGAGGCAGCGGAGACGGTGTTGTTCCTTTAAAAAGTCAGACTCAATGGAAACTACAAACCGAGGCTACCCGTATTTATATTTTTAACGAAGAACATACCAAGATACTTAATAACAAGAAGTTTCATACTATGCTGAATGATATCTTAAGTAATCAATAGGCCCTGACTAGACTTGCTCTATACAATTGATAATATGAGCTTTTTATAAAACAGTTTAAGTAAGTTATCGTTATTTAATACCTACAAAAAAGCTATCAAAGCCAAGCCGAAGGACTTATAGTTTTATTGTTTTTCCCTGCTTCGCTGATTGAATCGCAGCGTTAATAACCTTGCAGTTTTCTTTAGCATCTTTCATGGTTAAAGCTGGTTTTTTACCATGTAAAATACAGTCGCTGAAATGCTCAATTTCAAGAATAAAGTGATCCGCTTTTTCTAATTCAACCTGCTCATTGTGACCGGCATCAGTCCACCATGAAATGACTGGTTTTTCTTCTGGATTTTGCCAAACGGTATGACATTTAATGCCACCTAAGGTACCGATAATTTCATATTCTGATCGGCGTGCTCGTTCAAAACTCATATCAAAATGAGCATATCGGCCATCATCATAATCAAGCACGCCACTAAAACTTGTATCAGCACCGCTTTCAATAAATTTAGCCATGGCAGTTACCGCAACAGGATCGTCGGAAAACCATTTTCTAGCTGTATGAATTGCATAAGGGCCAATATCCCACATAGCACCTCCACCATTTTCAATATCTTTCGCTAAGCGATACATCCGAGCGGGTTTCATTGGAAAAGAAAAACTGGTGCGCACGGTGCGTACTTCGCCTATTGCACCCGAATCAATTAATTCCTGAACATAGTTATGTTGTGGATGGAAACAGTACATAAACCCTTCCATCGCTAAAACATTATTGTGTCGCGCCGCTGCACAAATGGTTTCGATATCATCTAAGCTTAACGCCATTGGTTTTTCTATTAAGACATGCTTGCCTTTTGCAATTGCTTTAAGCGCCCATTCTGCATGTTCATCATTGGCCATCGGTAGATAAACGGCATCGATATCATCAGCATCGAGTAATAGTTCTGGATCATCTAATGTACGCACTGAGCTTAGTTGCAGAGCATGCTTTTTTAAGGTCTCTGCTGCCGCACCATTTCGGCGACTAGCAATCGCAACTAATTCGGCATTATTTGCAGCAACAATCGCTGGTAATAACCGTTCGTTAACGCGTGCTGCACCTAATATTCCCCAACGTACTTTTGCTTGATTTGTCATATCGAGTTCTCACTAATGTCTTGCCCGTTATCTTAACGACTTCATTTAATGATTGCGACCTTTATAAAACCCTAAAATAATAATGTTTTTATCTGCTGATTTTTGGCCTATGCTAGATGGCACAGTTTTATTAACACAGATTAAAGGAGCGAATATGACTATCGAAGTCGGACAACAATTACCCATGGGGCATCTCACAGAAAGTAACGAGTTTGATCCAGAAAATGGCTGCCCAACCAATCCACAATCAATCGATGTTAATGATGCTACTGAAGGCAAAAAAATAGTTATTTTTGGTGTGCCCGGTGCTTACACCCCTTTATGCTCTGCCCAACATTTGCCTGGTTATGTTGAACTCGCTGAGCAACTTAAAGCTAAAGGTGTGGATGAAGTTTGGTGTTTAGCTGTTAACGATGCTTTTGTGATGGCGTCTTGGGGACGAGATAATAATGCCGCAGGCAAAGTGAGAATGATGGCTGATGGTAGCGCTATTTATACCAAAGCTTTAGGCTTGGACCGTGATTTGACCGGTGGTGGCATGGGCATTCGTTGCTTCCGTTTTGCAATGATCGTTGATAACGGTGAAGTCACTTATATTGGTGTAGAAGGTTCTGGCGAATTTGGTGTTTCTAAGGCGGAAACCATCCTAGAACAACTTTAAGTTTTACCGTAAAAAATAGCGCTGGCCTGCATAGGGCTGGCCTATTTATTACGCTGTTCAATTTTCCCATCCGCACCAATAAAGATGGTTGTTGCCAAGTTAGCAAAGATGCCATGCTCAACTACACCAGGCGTTGCATTTAATTGCTGATTAAGTGCTTGGCTATCCGTCCCTTCATCAAACTTCATATCTAAGATCAAGCTGCCATGTGAGCTAACAGCTAAACCATCGCCTGCTGCATTGGGTCTCAAACCACCAACGCCACCGATTTGTTCAAGACTATTCAATACCAGTTGCCAAGCAAAAGGCAGCACTTCAATTGGGATAGGGTAATTCTCGCCAATATTACTGACAAGCTTAGAGTTATCAACCAATACATAAAATTCATTACTGGCTTTAGCTAATAATTTTTCTCGTACAAGATCTGAACCGCGTCCTTTTAATAAGGTCATGTCCTCCGTCACTTCATCAGCACCATCAACATAAAGATCTAAGGAACTTAAATTTTCGATCGCAACAACCTTGAGTCCTTGTTTTTGTGCGATTTGTGAACTGATAACTGAGCTAGAAACTGTTGTCACTGTTAACGATTCTTGTTGCTGTCTGCGTGCTAATTCTTCAATAAAATAATTAGCAGTTGAGCCAGTGCCAAGCCCAACAATCATATTGTTTTCAACTAATGCCGCAGCCTGCACAGCCACATTTTTTTTATCGTTTACTTCTTCACTCATATCAATCCTTGCAATGATGTCATCAATTTATTTCGTCACTGTCTGTATCAACGTATCGGTATTCGTCTCAACTAAAGGTAAGTCACACCAAAATGTACTTCCCTCACCTTCAACACTATCAAACCCAATTTTCCCACCCATTGATTCCAATAATTTTTTTGAAAAGAACAGGCCAATACCCGTGCCTTCAACCATGCCAGCTTCCCAACCTAGCCGATGGAATGGAGAAAACACCTCATCATATTGTTTCTTGGCAATGCCTGCACCCGTATCAGTGACCAATATTCTAAGGAAGTTATCAGCCATTAGGCGGCAGGTAATTTTTACCGAACCCGCCTTTCGATTATATTTAATTGCATTCGACAGTAAGTTTAAAAAAACTTGCTGCACACGTTGTTCGTCCGCGTTGATAACCCAGTCTTTTTTCGCATTTTCCGAACTCAGAGTAATATCATGTTGATTTGCTAACGGCGACACCATACTAATACATCGATCTATGCATGGCTGAATCAATATCGGTTCTAATTTAAGTGCAATTTCTCCTGACTCTACTTTTGATAAATCTAATACTTCGTTTATCAATTTAAGAAGATGTTCACCTGCAACATGAATTTCTTCAAGATTTTGCGTCTGTTGTGGATTTAATTCATCCATTTTTAATAATTGAGAAAAACCTAAAATGGCATTGAGTGGTGTACGTAACTCATGACTCATACTGGATAAAAATGTGGATTTAGCTTTATTTGCTTGCTCAGCATATTCTTTTTGATGTACAACAAGTTTATTCACTTGCTGTAATTCATGAGTTAACTTCAAAGAATTTAACAAGCTAAGGTAGAGTTTTTTTCCTGATGAAAACACGATGATTATATAAATTAATACAAGAGGTGCCATCGAAACCATTATGCTGTTTTTTGACATCAACATTGCAATAAACAAAGGAATAGCGGCCCCAAAAAACAAGCCGGCAAAACCGGTAAAAACAGGACTAGTCGTTGATACAGCACCCGCCGAAATTCCAGCAACAATCAACACGACCACAAGCATCGTAGTTTCTGTTGAAAACATCGAAGCAAAGAGACACGCAGTTCCCCACGTCAAACCTATTAACAACATAGTGATGGTATAGAACAGTTTTATTCTAATAAACTGCATTTCTGAAAGCTTGTTGGCGGTTAGCTTTTGTACAAAATAAATTCGTAATGCTGTTAAAACAATTTGAATACTAGCCCATATAATTAATAACTGAGTAGCAACCGTTGTATATAACATCCACGTTGTTACAAAAATCAGCATTAGGTTGATCACGACACTTGAGAGTAAATTCGCTTTTAACTGTTCTAATAATTCAACGGGCTCTATCTCATAGAACATTGCCATAAACCCGTTTCGATTCTTAAACATTAAATTAGGGTTACGATTAAAAAAACGTCATGAAAGAGGACTGAAACAAAAATGGTCTATTTGCCAAGGTATTCATTGTTTACTCTTCCTTTATCCCGTTTTAATTTAAGAATGTAGTCAAGTTATTCATTACTATAATATAGTTATCGATACAATGCTCGCGGCAATCTATTGTAGGTCACGATTAAATTCCCAAATAAATTAAGGAGTAGCCATGTCGATACTCGACGACATAAAACACGATATAACCGAACAATCGACCATTAACTTTGACGGTTGCCGGCAATCATCTGTTGGTGGCGGCTCTATCAACAGTGCCTATAAATTAGACACTAAAGATCAAGTTGTTTTTATAAAAACGAACCAAGCTTCTCTGTTACATATGTTTGAAGCCGAAGCACAGGGGTTACAAGAACTCCGAGAATTAAATTGTGTTCGAGTGCCAAACGTAATCTGCCTTGGTCAAACAGATGGCCATAGTTATTTAGCAATGGAATATATTGAGTTAGGAAGCTTACGAGGACCAGCTTCAACATTATTAGGTCAACAACTGGCACAATTGCATCGCCAGCAACAAGGCTATTTTGGCTGGCACATCGACAATACTATCGGCAGCACACCACAGCATAATGAGCGTAACCACAACTGGGTAGAATTTTGGCAACAACAACGTTTAAGCAAACAATTCTTTTTTGCTGCTCGTAATGGTTTTAATGGCTCATTACAAAAACGAGGCCAAAAATTAATCGAAAAAATTGACGTGTTTTTTGCGAACTATTCTCCTCAAGCCTCTTTATTACACGGAGACTTATGGGGTGGAAATGCCGCGACAGATCCTCAAGGTAATCCTGTGATATTTGATCCAGCCAGTTATTACGGCGATCGCGAAACAGATATTGCTATGACTGAATTATTTGGTGGTTTTAACAATGATTTTTATGCTGCATATCAGGCGGAATATCCATTAGATTCAGGATATAAAACCAGAAAAACACTTTATAATCTTTATCACATACTTAATCATCTAAATTTATTTGGTGGTGGTTACCTTCGCCAAGCTGAATCTATGATTGAACAATTGCTGGCTGACACTTAAGATTATCGATAAATTTCACGTTCAACATAACGCCTGTTTCGGAGATATAAAATGACTAAAACGTTTTTCACCTTGCTGATTGTTTTGTTCACTCTTCCCGCTTTTGCAGAAGACGAGCGTCCTTGGTGGAAATTATGGCCATCAGAAGAACAGCAAATGGTTGTTGAAGAAACTACTACCGTTATTGCAGATAAGCTTTTTACCGAAGATGAACGCTCGATACTTAATGACTACCTGCGTAAGAATGATGCAAATGAACGTCATGAAGAAGATGACGATAAGCATGGGAAAAAAGACAAAAAGGCTAAAAAACAAAAAGCCTTGCCGCCAGGATTACAAAAGAAAGTTGAACGTGGTGGCGAACTCCCTCCTGGTTGGCAGAAAAAAGTTGCCCGTGGTGAAGTACTTGACGAAGATTTATATCTCGCATCAAAAGGTCTACCGCAAGACATACTCGACCAATTACCAAGTGAGCCTGAAGGCACTATTATCAGACAAATTGACGATACCATTGTGCGGATTATCGAGGCGACTGATGTCATTTTGGATGTACTGCAGGGTAATGCCGTCGAATAATACAGTTGTTTAGTTTCAAGTTTTAGCTCATCTATAGAGCAAGACCTGTTTACTGTTGATCATTGAGTCGCTAGCTCGAGTTTAGCTCGAGAAACCAATGAATATAAAAAGCCTCATCACTTTATGGTGATATTTTTTTATTGGCCATACAAGAGGTATGGTGGAGCTCTAAATACCTGATACTAAACACTCGCTTACTTAGTGATTTAATTACTGACAATTAACTTTTACTTTTTATATACGAAAACTCGCTTTAACCTTTCCTTTCTCATGAACTTTGTATTAAGTACGAGCTCCAGAACACTCTCGTACTAGTCACTATTAACTAATGAGAAATACAGTTACCAAAATACTACTGAATTCTGTAGCTAGTCATGATATCGTTCTCATCGAAAAATATTTCAACAAAGCCAAACTTAAATATGAAACAACGACGGAAAGCTATCCGCCTTAAGTATCAAGGTGACATAGCCACATTAACCATCGTTTACACATAACGAGTTAATTTCTGACTTTCAGCACGATAAATGCTCTCACAAGGCAAGTAATACATAAGGATCGTAACATTGAAAATACGGATATTTTTTCTTTCTTTGATAGCTATTCTACAAGGCTGTGCCACAACTAGCTCTTATTGTGCTGTTCCACACGAAGAAAGTGACGATGCCGTTACCTTGGTCATATATCGACCTGACGCGTCTTATGGACTCCTTTATTCAACCCCGATGTCTATTGATAATTGTAGAATTCGAAACCTTTCTAACAATTCATATCTTATATATAAACTGCCTGCTGGCCATCATCGTATTGCCGCTGAAAAAAGAGCTCTAGAAGTTGGTGGCGATGGTGTTATTGAGGGAAACTTCAAAGCAGGTAATACTTATTTTTTACATTACGCTATCAGGCCTGACACATATTATGTGTCAAGTAGTTACTTTACGACTTCAACTGATTTCTTTCTAGTAAGCCAAGAGCAGGCATTACAGATCATGCCTAAACTTGGTAATAAGTTTTCTGGTGGAACAATCGGAGGGCTGATACCTGCTCCTAAGCACACTAAAGGGACAATAACGGATAATACCTACACATCAAAAGATGGTGACTTTTCAATTTCCATTCCACACAAAGAGGGCTCGAACGAATACAGCCACATGAACATAAAAGAACAATATTACGAGCTTGGCACTTATATCAGCTTTGGGCCGGCGGCTGTAGATCAATCCATCTATCGATTGGAAATAGGTAAAAAGCTTACCCCCGACAGTTCATACGTAATTTTTGATGATGCCGTAAATGCTGTGATAGAAAGTTATTCCCAACAGCTAGAATCAAGTTATAAATCTAAACCGAAGCTACTATCGAAGGAGAAGACAACAATTAATAGCACCCCAAGTTACAAAATAGTTCTACAGCAAACTGTCAATGGACAAGTATTGAACCATGATGTTTTTGTCGCCGACTATGATTCGGTAGCTGCTATTTTTTGGGTTCAAACATTTTCACAAGGTATAAAAAAAGCATCGCTTGAACCCCTCCTGTTTGCAGAATCATTCAAGATATTGAAGTAGTGATAGATAGCCGTCACTGTTTTTCATTTAGAAATGATATCACCCTTGCAAAACTCTCAACTTATTCCGCCTCTATGTATTGAAGTTTGGTTCTGTCATATAGGCAATACTTCCAAAGATGATGAAACCGCTATTGAGAGTTTATTGTCCGCAAGTGAGATAGCAAGACTTGATGCAACTAAAAGTAATAATAAAAAACGTGAATTTCTTATTAGTAGAGCACTTATGAGGCATGCATTAAGCCAACAGTTTGTAATACCTGAAAATGAGTGGGAATTTATAGATAAGCCGAACTACCCACCCATCGTCAATAATCTGCCAAAAGATACCTATCTTAGCCTCAGCCATAGTAATGGCCTTATCTGTTTTGCCATATCGTCATCACCAGTTGGGATAGACCTTGAAAACCTTCTTACTATGAGAGATTACGAAGCTTTAGGGGAAGTCGTTATGAATGATGAAGAGCTCAAAATTATTACTCTCAACAAAAATGAACAAGCAAATAATTTCTACCGACTATGGTGTGCCAAAGAAGCTTATTACAAAGCTATTTCTCGAAAAAAACAATTAGAAACCTCTTTGAAAAAAATCTCAGTTTCGACATTAATCAATGACAACAAACAGTGGTTTTTATATGAAGGGAAAAATCAACAGTTTCAGCTTTCACTTGTGATAAAAAATAAACCTGAAATAATTAATTACAATCACTTCCCCGTTTCAAGTAATGAACAGATGTTTACATTATCACTCTCAGACAAGTTTATAGATTAAAGACAGCTACTTGAAAGTTGTATTTTTATTCGGGCTTATAGGCCACTAAATTCACCATTGTTTCTTCACGCTGCCCTTCAATTTCTTTAGCTTTTAATCCAAAGTGACTTAATAAACCTAAGTCCGGTTGGCTCCACCATAAAAAAGGTCTTGAAACGTGTTCAGGTTTGACGGTAAAGCCCGTTTGAGTAATCAAATCAATATATTCAAGATCCGTTTTCTGCACGTCCATAGGGTGGCGGAAAAATATTCTAATCATATAAGTATGAATATACCGACGACAAGACTCTGCAAAAAGTAAAACCCCTCCAGGTTTCAATACGCGAAAAAACTCTTCCATTGCTTGATCTTGATTAATTAAATGATGGAAGGATTGATGACAGAACACCATATCTACCGATGCATCAGGCAACGCTATTGTAGCGGCATCTGATTGTTGTAGTTCAACAATACATTTACATTTATCAATGTTATCTTTCGCTCTTCCTTCTGCCTTCGGATCAACATCTAAACCTATGATTTTATTTGGCTTAAAGTACTTTTCTAGCAGCCACAAAGAATGTCCATGACCAAAGCCAATATCCAAAATTGTAGAATAAGTGTCCTTTCTACCTGACATCAATCTAGTGAGGTCATTAAGAGCTCTAGTTATAACGCTCCTAACCCATGTCTGCGTACCTAAAAACCAAACCCCAAAAAGTGACTCCTTTACCCAAGGTCTTGTTAATTTCTTATCGTTGTCCATAAATTTTCTCTGTCGCCATAATATGGGGCACTGGTGGCCCCATCTTATGGACAGTTGTCTCTTTAATTGTCATTAATATAGTGTTAATTAGCTATTACAAAAGCTTAGTATTGAGATGTAAACTTCGACGCATGTCTTTTAATTTTACCGTAGGATGTATCAGCAACTATTTGTCGCAACAGATCTATATAAACAGTTTCACCGCTTTGCCCAATTGCCTTACAAAGCCATGCTGCAGCATCTTTCTCATCAGTGTTAAGTCCCGACTGTTTAGACAATAGAGTTAACTTATCAGCCGCTAAGGCCAATAAGTCTGCATCTCTTTGCTTTTCATGAAACATTGCACGTGCAGCTAAACGCTGTACCAATACATCATCTTCATTTAACATTTTCATGTAGGTCGTGACTTCTGCCGACTTTCCTTTTACTTCGAATGAGCTATTTGCTACAGCCCTGTTCCATGCAGCGAAATTACCAATATCTCGTAACGCTCTAGTTGCATGAGTTTTAATCTTAGGTGTAAAAGCATCCTTTTTCAGTGTTTCTAACGTAGCCCGGTATTTTTCATTACCGCTATAGCCAAGTGATCGTACTTGATAGCTCGCTAACTTAACCTGCATACGACTTAAGTTACGATTTAAATAGACCTCTAATAATTGCTTTTCAACTTCATCGTAGAACCGTGGTGATGTAATACCAGACCATTGCATACGGTTAAGCATTGTCACTTTTGCATCAATGCCAGCGCTGGCTAATGTATTTAAATAATCATCGACTCGCTCATCATCTGTTGTATATGCCATTGCAGAAGTTGCTAAAAATAGAGCTGATATAACTCCAATAAGTTTCATTTTTTTCAAGAGATAGTTCCTTTTATCTAAGGTCTAAGGTCTAAGACCAGTGTTTAAAAATTAAAGATGTATTTATTCCACCGAAAGCAAAGTTATTACTCATAACATATTCAGTTTCAATATTGCGGCCCTCATGAATAATGTAGTCCAAATCGCCACAAGCGGGGTCAACCTTCTCAAGGTTTGCCGTCGCGTGAAACCAATCATGAGTCATCATTTCAATCGCAACCCAGGCTTCTAAAGCTCCACAAGCTCCTAAAGTATGGCCTGTAAAGCTTTTGAATGAACTGATCGGTGTCTTATTACCAAACAAATTGTACGTTGCATTCGTTTCAGCAATATCACCGCGAGCTGTTGCCGTACCATGAGCACTGACATAGCCAATATCACTCGAAGACAAGTCGGCATCATACAAAGACAGTCTCATTGCCTGCTCCATTGTTTCAGCTAACGGCTGCGTAATATGACTACCATCTGAATTTGTACCAAAACCTACAATTTCAGCATAAATTTTTGCGCCTCGAGCTTCTGCGTGCTCTAGTTCTTCCAGAATAAAAGTGCAACTTCCCTCACCAATAACAAGGCCATCTCTATCTATATCAAAAGGCTTAGGTGAAAGGTTCGGCTCATCATTACGCACACTCGTAGCATATAAGGTATCAAATACCGCTGCTGCTGTTGCACATAGGGATTCACAACCACCAGCAACCATTGCAATTTGCTGGCCGTGTTTAATCGCTTCATAGGCATAACCAATGCCTTGACTTGCCGAGGTGCATGCACTTGAAGTGGTATAAACTCGTCCTTTCAAGCCGAAATGAACACCAATATTGACCGGTGACGTATGCGCCATCATTTTTATATACGAGTTAGCGTTTAAGCCATCGCAAGAATGGTTTGCTATCATGTGGGCAAAACCAGCAAAGGCCGCCGTATCGCCAGCAGAAGATCCATAGGCAATTCCCATTTGACCACTGCTTACAAGCTCGTCGCCTAATAAGCCGGCATTTTCTAAAGCAAGCTCTGTACTCCTCACTCCAAGCTGTGCTACTCGGCCCATTCCACGGAGTACTTTACGAGTGTAATGTTCCGGCACGCTAAAATCAGATACCGGAGCAGCTAAACGTGTATTTAGCCCATCATATTTATCCCAATCATCAACTCTGACAACTCCCGTCGTCATTGTTTTTAGATTATCCTGAATAGTCGTCCAATCATTCCCTATCGGGGAAAAACCCGCCATTCCTGTCACAACTACTCGTTTCATTAGAACATTCCACCGTTAACTGAAATAACTTGGCGGGTTATATATGCCGCATCTTCTGACAGTAAAAAATTCACTGTACCCGCAACTTCTTCTACTCGCCCCATTCGTTTCATCGGAATCATTTTCAACGCTTCGTCCATTGCCACTGACTCAACCATTTCTGTATCAATTAATCCAGGAGAGACACAATTTACCGTTATCTTTCTCTTTGCAAGTTCAATAGCCAATGCTTTCGTTGCACCAATAATTCCAGCTTTAGCCGCGCTATAATTTACTTGCCCCCTATTTCCAACCTCACCTGATACGGAAGATAGTGTAATAATCCGACTCGGTTTTCGTCGCCGAATCATAGGCATGATTACAGGGTGAAGTACATTATAAAAACCATCTAGATTTGTCCTTAATACAAGGTCCCACTCATCGCCTGAAATCGCAGGAAAGGCATTATCTCTGGCGACTCCTGCGTTACAAACTACCCCATAGTAAGCTCCAAACTCATCCATATCTTGCTCAAGAACCGTCTTCGCTTGTTCTCGGTCTCCAATATCAAACTGTAAGACTCGTGCAGATTGTCCCATTCCAACGATTTCATTGGCCACCTCATCCGCTTGTTCACGGTTGTTTCGACAATGAAGTACAAGATCATATTGTTCACGAGCAAGACGTAAAGCGATCGCTTTACCAATGCCTCTGCTAGATCCAGTTACCAAAACCGTTTTGTTCATGCTTTTGCTTCCTTTATAAACTTACTTGCATCTTCAGGTTGAAACACATTTATCGTTGCCGTTGCACTAAGCCCCTCGCCAGATAAAACACACTGAAATACATGAAGTCCATTTTCAGCCTTCATTTCACGTTGCACCTTTAACGTTATCGTTTGACCTAATTTAAAATAATCCGTTGAGCATTCGAACTTTCTTGTTCCTAATAAAAAACCCAGTTTAGGTTTATCACCTTTAAGCTGTTCTTCAACACCTGAAAAGGCAGCTATTGCTTGAGCCAAATACTCTAGTCCAACTAATGCTGGTACTCCTAGTTCCTCCAAAAAAAGAGAACTGTCAGAAATATCGACCTGAGCCTCAAGCCAATCATCACCATAATCAACGATACGATCCAATAAGCTCATTAAGCCTGAATGCGGTACAAGATCATCTACACTAAAATTAGTCATTACTTATTCGCCCGAATAATAAGGAAATATTACTTCCTCCAAAAGCGAATGAATTACTTAATACATAGTTAAGAGGACTGGTCAGTTTTTCTGCTGAGTCGACAAGGTTAATCTTCGGCAATTCTGGATCAAGCACGCCATCCCAAAGCTGTACAGGCACAAAGTCATCCATCCCAGACTCAAGTGTTAAATAACAAATTGCAGCTTCCACCACACCTGCTGCACCTAATGTATGACCAACAAATGGTTTGGTTGAGCTGCATAAAGTATCAGAACCAAACACGGCATGCATGGCAATTGACTCCATCTGATCATTGAGCTTCGTCGCCGTTCCATGTAAGTTCACATAACCTATATCCTCAGGAATTAGGTTTGCGTCATTTAGAGCTGCTTTCATGCACCTTATAGCACCCGCACCTGTTGGGTCTGGTGCTGAAAGATGGTAAGCATCGCTATCCTCTCCAACACCTAACAACTCAACGCCTTTGTCAACGGATGTCATTAAAAATAAAGCTGCGCCCTCCCCAACATTTATACCTTTACGATTATTACTAAAAGGATTACAAATTTCATCACTCACCGCATCAAGCGATGAAAAACCCTGTACTGTAAGTTTGCACAAAGTATCAACGCCTCCGGCTATAACAGCATCACAGACTCCCGCTCGAATCAAACGTCTGGCTGAAGCTAATGCCTTTGCACCGGATGAGCAGGCTGTTGATACTCCGTAACTAGGCCCTTGTACGCCTAGGTATTCCGCAACATACTGAGCTGTCGCTCCCATACCTTGTAAACCGTAATCATACTCAGGAGGAATATTTCCTGTCTGAACCCACTGCTCAATCGCAGTTTCACATTCTGCAGTACCAGATGTACTTGTCCCAATAATCACGCCAACGCGGTGTGCTCCAAACTGTGCTATTGCATCTTGTACTTCATCATTAATCTGCATCAGTGCGGCAAGAGCAAACTGGTTATTCCTGCTTTGCCATTTCTTGTCAGCCAGCGTTAATTGAGGCAATTCTCCCTGATAAAGACCTAATGGCAAGACTGTTTCCATGTCTGCACTAAAAGCAGAACTCATTGTCAGCGTTGCTCGCTCGTTCAATAAACTTTCCTTCACCATTTCAGGTGAGTCGCCAGCAGAGCATAATAAGCCGACCGCATTGAGGTAACATCGTTTTGTCATAGCAATTTTTTTTCTATCGTCCGTACAATCACTTTATATTGATGCAAATGATGCTCAATTAAAACTGTTTGTTGCTGGTATCGAATTGTAAGAATTTTTTCTGTTAATGTTGATAAAGTACGTTGTTCTGAATCTATGGTTACAAGCCAACCAGCATCGCGTAAATAGTGCTGTTTAATCGATGACTCAGGCCATAATGCAAGTTGCATAATGGCCAACATTTCTTCACTTGGCAAGCTGATTTCAGCGAATAATTGTTGTGCTAAATTCAGGCCATCATATTCTAATGTCAATAATGACTGACCGGTTGGCAATAAAGCGACCAGCCTTAACTTTTCTGACTCTAATTTACTTACAACTATGAATGAAGTTTCTTCTCCGTTTCCCTTCACAGTAACCACTTGCTTTAATACGGTGGATGCGGGTCCCTGTGAGGGAGGGAGTAGCTTTAACTCTCGGTTGGTGCTATCAGGTTTTGAAAATAAGCTACAGCTACTTAACAGCAAAACGAAACAATAGAGAATTAACCTTGATGCTCTCATTTTTCTATAACCCAATTAGTTGTTAGTACTGTATTCAGGGATGTTTTTTCTCATCACTAGCACTAGCATCCAGACTAGCGTTAACCCCACTAACACCGTTAAACCAAAATGATGTAATACTGGTGTATCACTTAAGGCCAATAAGCCAAAAGCGAGCAAGCTCGTATACACTGAAAGCGAAACAGCCAACCAGGTATGCAATGATTCGCGTGTTTCAGTTAAGAAAATCCCCATATCTAAACCGATGCCTAATACCAAAATAAGTGCCATCAAATGGAATACATTCACCCCTTGTTCCAACTGAATCAAAATAGCCAAGGTGAAGATTGATGCGAGAATAGGCGGCAGTATAATGCGCCATACTTCAGTTCGATAACGATGCAGTAGCACGAGTAATACAAATAAATAAGCAATTAGAACCCAGTTAATAATTTGCTCTCGATACTCTCCCATTATGTTAGAGATGTCGCGTATCTGATCAACAAAAACAATTTGGTCATCCTCAGAAGACAACGCGACGAGTTGTTGTTCAGCATGTTGGTCTATCACACCTGAAAAACGAATGATCGAGCCAAACTGCCCCTCTTTTGCAGAGACAACAAAGCTATCCCACACTTTGCTTGCCTCATGCTGCTGCCATTCATCAAAGCTTAGTCGTTGTGGTAAATCCTGTGCCAAACTTGCTTGCGCTTGCTGATAACTCTCAGCTGTCATGCCAAGCTGGTCATAAAAAGAGCTTAGCTGTTGCCTATATAATTGTGTTATTAAATCCGTGTTTTCCTTTTGTTTATTTAAGGATGGTAAAACAGAGGATAGGGCTTGGTAGCCTGTAATTGATGTTGTTGAAATCAGCTGTTCGAGTAACGGCCTGATGACCTCTTCTTTTTGCAAACAAGCTTCTACACTATTAGCTTGAATTAAAAGAAACTGTGAGTTGCTACTCGCATTAAGCTGAGCCTTCACATGGTTTTCCTGCTCTAGCAATTCAACTGGTGATGTTTGCAATAAACGAACATCGTCCACATTCTGACTATTAAAGAGCGTTAACGCTGCGATGAATACACTGATGAGCAGTATGGCGAGGAATGTTTTTTGGCAATTTTCAACTCTAGGAATATTTTTTAACAATCTCGTTAATTGTTCAGCTGCATTTAAGGGACGGATCGGGTCGTATTGCGTTAATAGAGGAAAACACAAAACTACAGTCAACCACGATGTAATTAAACCTATGACTGAAAAAACAGCCATTTGCTGTAATCCAGGAAAAGGCGCCATTGCTTGTGCCGCATAAGCGATAACACTAGAAAATAATCCTAATAACAACCCCATTGAGATCTTGGGCAATAGTTTGTCACTGTGCGTCACCCGTCGTTCACACAAAAAATGTAGAGCATAATCTAGGGAGACACCTATTAATCCGGCCCCAAAGGCTAATGTAATAACATGTATCCGTTCAAAGATTAATGTTGTTACCGAAAACGCAACAACACACCCTACCATTACTGAGAACATCATCATTAACAATGGCTTGAATTGTCGGAAAACAAATAACATCATTATGATGATGCCTAACAAAGACCCCAAGCCTATACTCATAATTTCTTTATTTGCCTGATCTGCGCCTGCGGCGGCATGCAATAACATGCCAGACATCGCCATTTCTACGCCATGTTGTTTCATTGCGAGTTTTTGATTATCGATAACACTTAAAACTCGTTTTTGTAACTCTGGAGAATAAGGTTTCTCGGCCAGAGTCATTATCAGCATATATGTCGGTTTCTGGCTGCCTACTACTTTTAATAATGAGTTGGAAACTTGAAGATTTAGCTCTGTCTTACGAGCCAGTTTCAGCTGTGTAAATAATCCAAAAGGATCGTCGACAAGTGAAATAGCACCCGTAGTTATTGGACTGTATAAATTTAATAACGCCCGCATTTGAATATCTTTAAACTGCTTATTCAGCATTAATTGACGACTGTCAGGGTCAATCAGTGCAAAGCGATAGGGGTATAGCTCCTGCTGACTTTTACGGATATCACTCTCATTAATCTGCCACTCGACATTAACGACATCAGATAATGATTCTAGCCTTCCTGCGAACCTGCTAACTTCTTCTCTGACTTTGCTCTCACTTTTAGAAGAAAGTAAGAAAATGACACGCTTTGCAAACATATCGCCCATTTTCTCAGTTGCCTGCTGGACGATAACTTGCTGTTTAGACGTCGGCAGTAAACTCATAATGCTTGAGTCAAAAACTGGCTTTGAATTAAATGCTATGACAGAGATAACAGTGATAAATAATAACCACAGTACAGGCAAAGTCTTAACGCTAGATGTCATCAATTTCACTGCTTTAAGTCATCAAAGCGTATCTTAGTATAATCACCGCTCTTTTCGTATATTGTCACTTCACGCAGTAACGAATCACCTTGCAGCATCACCCTATCTGCAAATTGAGTTATGACGGTATCTATAGGCAATAATTCTGCAACCCACTGACCATTTTCATTACTCCCTGACGACAACTTAAAAAAGCGCTCTAACCCTTGCCATTCAGCAGTCAAAACTGAAAAAAACAATTCACTTATTACCTGAAGAGCAGGATTTGAACTTACATCTAGGCGTATTAATTCATTGTCACCTTGTCTGTTGGTAATGGTTTCCCTTGTCATCATTAATTCGTGCTGTATTGGCACTATCGTCTGCCAATGAAGCGCTTGGCCGCGTTGGTAAGAAAAATTTCCTGATGACTTCAAGCTAACTGATAAAGCCGAAATATATTTTTCTTGTTCAAAATGACCTTCAAGTTGCTCAGGCGTAGTTGATAATTTCTCCAACTCTCCATACGTTAACTCAGCACAAACAACTAAAGGGAAAAGTGCAAGGAAAATCAGTAAAAGTTTATTCATCCAGCAATCCCAACTTACGAAATAGAATGTTCGGAGAAACATACAGCATTTCATGGTTTTTCATATCAACAGCCACTTGCACGGTATATGCCTTAGTTAAACGTTTACCCGTTTCAGAGTCTTCAAATAAGTACGATATTTTAAGACGGTTCTCCCACTCGACTAATGTCGCTGTCACTTTTACTTTTTGCATAAAACGTAAGGGATGTGCATAACGAACTCTCATATCAATAACAGGCCAACCATAGCCCGACTCTTCCATTTGAGGATAGTTATAATCAATCTTATCTAACAATGCACCTCGAGCAATTTCCATGTACTTTGCATAATGGCCATGCCAGGCAACACGCATTAGATCGACATCGTGAAAAGGAATATCAATAAACACTTCAGCATTGAGCTCTACTTTATCGTTCATTGTTAACCTGTTCTTTTTCTTTCCAAAAAGAATAAAAATTAAACCATTGTAATGGCGCAATCACGCAATAGTGTTCTAAGCGCTCAGCATATTGTTGCACAACCATATTCAGCCCCGACTGGCGTTCTTTTCGAGGAAAAACCAACTGATGTGAAAATAACTCTAAATAGATGTGGTACATCTTTTTCTGCTTTAAACAAAACATCAAATAAGTCGGGCACTTCAATAGTCCGGCTAAAATAAAGCCTCCTTGAGGCATGGAGGCTAGACCGCCTAAAAATGAGACATCTGAAACCCTAGTTTCTCCGGTAACCGGCGTTCTATCACCAGCGATAATAATGTAGCCACCACTATTGATTCGTTCTGACAATCTCATTGCCACTTCAGGGGTCATATCTGTAACCTGCAATGACTCAATACGCTTATTATCGCTAGCATTTTTCATCATATTGTTGAACTTAACAGCGTGTTGAGTAAAAGCTAAAATTGTTAATTCAAGATCTGGAAACTGTTGTACTAATGCACTACACACTTCCATATTTCCAAGGTGTGAAACAATTATTATTCCACCTTTATTACTCTCACTCATCGCATCAAAAACTGTTGGTGTTTCAAATACAACCTCATCTAAGCCAATTTTATTTGTCCAAACCAAAAATTTATCTAACAGTATTTCGCCAAACATTAAAAAATGTTTAAAACTTGAAAGTTCTTCATGCTGTTTTTGTTGTAAAAAAGAATTAAGTCGTTGTAAATATTCTTTAGATGCATGACGTGCCGTTGCATGACCCCAATAGTAATAACTTATTACAGGGTATAAAAAAACACGAAAGCCCCAACGACCAAAGAACTGATAGATAAGTAATAATATGTTGATACCGACTACCGTGCCTGATTCACTCAGCTGAGACCAATGACGTTTTCCCCTAACCATTTAGCTTCCGCCTTAATAAGATAGGTAAACGTAACAACATGCCAAAAAACAACCGCGTATGCATCCACGAAATTAAAACATTGTCATGGAACGCATTGAAATGTGAAACACCATCAACGGGGTAATTCACCCGTGTACCGATCGCCTTTACTTTACCGCCTCGCCATACCCAGCGAACCATAATCTCAATATCAAAATCCATTCGATCACCGCATTTTTCTTGTTCTAACAAGGTGACTATTTCAGCCAATGGATACACTCTGAAACCACACATACTATCGTTAATTTCAAAGGATAAGGTGTTGATCCATACCCAGATAGAGGTTAAGTAACGACTGTAATATCGTAATTTTGGTACCGACTCGTCATAATCAGGGCAGCCAGATATTAACATTGTTGGATAACGTTTTCCCGTCATTAAAAACGTTGGCAAGTCATCTGTATTATGTTGGCCATCGGCATCAATTTGAATCGCGTGACTGTAACCCTTTTCATGCAGTTCAATTAAGCCCTGTTTTACTGCCGCTCCCTTTCCACCATTGTTATTCAATCGCAATAAACTGACATGTTCCGAATGGCTCTCTCGAAGTTCTTCTAATACTTGCTGACACACCGTATCACTACCATCATCTACAAGTAATATGGGTAAGGAATGAGCTAATACAGAGTCAAGCGTTGTTACAACCGCTTTTTCATGATTATAAACAGGAATCAAAATAGCGGGATTAAAGCTTAATGCATTATTCGAAACAAATACGTCCACTCGCGTGTACTCCTTGTTCAGATCCATAACTAAAACTTAACTTCCTTTTTATTTCGTCATACTTCAACGTAATGGTTATCTCATCTAATGGAAAAAGTAACTGTTTAAACTTAATCACTTCTAATTGCTTAAAAGTGCCCGATATAGAAAAAGCTCGCCTGCCCATTACAGAGGCCCAATTAACTTGCACAACACCTGGTAATACTGGGTTATCAGCAAAGTGCCCATCGAAATAAAGAAGGTTTGGAGGGATCACTGCCTGAATAATATAACTATCATCAATCATATTTTCAGTTCTAATTTCAGGCCATTTAGTCACACTGCCTCTCCCATGTTTACAGCATTTTTCTCAAATAATGCTATTAAGTCTTCCATTGGTAATTTACCTTGCTGGTTATACGGAAAGTCCTTAACAAACCGCCACCGCCTTGGTAAAACAACAGCTTCAAACTCATTAGACAAACAAGATTTAAACTGACTGATCAAGTCCTTGCGACCAAGTTGGTTTAAGGCGTTAAAACCTTTAGCTGTTAACTTAATCACCAGTGCAACTTCTATGCGTTTTCTTTCTAAGACGATAGCCTTCAAACCTTCGATTAAAGGATTTTTTACAAGTAGTTGTTCAATATTTGTAAGTGAAACACGTTTACCTTCAATTTTAACCACACTATCTTCACGGCCTAATAAACTGAACATCCCATCATCATCAAATAACACTCTGTCAGCTAAAATCATTGGTTCATTACTGCCATGAAAACTTGATGACAACTGCAAGACACCGTCCTCAGTCAAAGATAATTGAGTAGAAGGCAGTGCTTGCCATTTTGCATCAGCGCTATCTTTTTTCTGACTTCGCCATGCAATAGCACCTGTTTCAGAACTACCATATATTTCACATACTGACGTATTCCATAAAGCACTAACTTTAAGACTGTCCGCTCTTAATAATGGTGCCGATGAAGATAAAATAAACTGGCAACGTTCACCTAATTCAGCCCAATTAATTTGGCTGCTTAATCGACCTAAATGTGATGGGCTAGAAACTAATAGGAAGGATGAGTAGTAATTAGCATGATAATAAATATCTTCCGAGTAGTTACATAACTTTCGCCCAAATGCCTGCCCTAAAATAAAGGGTAAAAATAGTCGAAAGGTCATGCCATATAAATGTTGATGGGAAACGGTGGCCAATACAATACAATCAGGTTTGGTAGGCCAAAGAAAAGCTAAACTATGACTTTCATTATCTAACTGCCCGATCGTTTTTGTAATTGGTTTTGGCTGTCCGGTCGAGCCTGAAGTATATATTTCAAGCGCTATAAAATCCGACGCTAAGGTAAGCCATTTTCTCTTTCTAGTTGGAATAGTTATATCTATATCAAGTGCAGTATCGATGCTCGGGAATTCACCAATAAACCCAACGACATAATCACTCAACCGGTTTACAGTTCCAGGTCGGTTATCGCCAGGAATACACGCCGTTTGTTTTAACTGCCACAGTGCAAATAAGATAGCTAGAAACTCAAAAGTATCCTGATGATAAACGGCCCACTTTCCACCTTTGACTTGATGCTGTTCAAGGACGTCGATCCACGCCCGAATACGGTTTAAAAAATCCACTGTTGTCACGCGTGTTTCTTTATGCACCGCAACAATTTGTTCAGGTGCATCATTTAACCAATTTGATAGGGGAGTCAGTTTAACCATTGCTAGTTATCTTTAATCTATATCGCCTAACTAACCATTCACCAGCAAATAAACTTCCCATCAAAATATAAGCAATAAACCCGTTATAAAGCACCCAGATTTCATTCGTTGCCCATAATGCCGTCGCGGTTGATATTATTCCATTCAACAGAAAAAAACCGATCCATACCCAGGCAAGCTTATGTGTATAGCTGAGCATTTTTGGTGACAACTCAGGCTCACTAAGTCGAGCGAATCGTTCAATAATATTTGGAGGGAAATAGAGGCTATGAATAAACACAGCGAGAAAGCCAACGTTGATCATCACGGGATATATTTTCAATCCAATCAGGCCATCAACTAACCATGAAATTAGACCTACTACCACTATTGTGAAGATAATTACAGTTCGTTCTCGCCTCTCTGTTGCCAACCAATATCTCAGTATTAATACCAGCAAGAGCAACAACAATAAATTTTGAAGATCATGATGCTGTAATCCCCAATACACTATAAAGGGATAACAAACAGAAAGAAGTACTACAATGAGTTTAATCAAAGTTATTTATGCTAACTAAGTAGCTTTTCTACTTGGTCAACGATATCCTGCACCGTACGAACCGCTTTAAAATCTTCTGGTTGAATTTTTTTCTTCGTCATTTTCCTTAGCTCTATCACCAAATCTACGGCATCAATACTGTCAATGTCTAAATCTTGGTATAAATTGGCTTCCAATGTAACTTCGGAAGGATCAATCTCAAATAAATTTTCAAAAAGTGATACAACTTTAAGATAAATTTCTTCTTGGTTGTTCATTACTACTCTCTCTAATTTGTTGTATACGATTCAACTAATGTCACTAAAGCATTAACACTAACAAAATGCTGTCGCGTATCTTCTGAATCCGCTTTTAATTTGATGTCATAACGTTTTTGTAAGGCAAGACCGATTTCTAATGCATCGATAGAATCAAGCCCTAAACCCTCAACAAATAAAGGCTCTTCGTCGACAATGTCTTCTACACCTATATCTTCTAAATCTAGAACGTCAATTATCATCTGCTTAATTTCTAAGTGTAGATCACTCATACACACCAATCTCCCCGTTAAAATATTCACTCAAAGTATTTGTTAAATTTCTTGCTGCTTTCGATGGTGGCAGATTTACTATAGACGGACCCAAATCCAGCTTATCCTTCACCTGTATTGTAAAATGCATCCGTTGTTCAGGTATTTGATACCAGCGGTTTTCTTTCGTTAATGTTGTTGGCGAACAGTCAATAATCACAGGCGTAATTTCAGCCCCCGTCCTGATTGCGATATTTGCTGCGCCACGCTTGAGTTGAATCTTCTGTGATGGTGTCGTTCTTGTACCCTCGGGAAAAACAATTACCACTCTTCCGTCATCGAATACTTGTGACGCAGTAGTAATAACAGCATCTGCTTCATTATTATTAATAATGTAGCCAGCCGCTTTCACTGGACCACGAATAAAAGGGTTTCGAAGTAATTTACTTTTAACCACACAATTTGCATTTGGAACACAAGCGATTAAAAAAACAATGTCCAACAACGATGGATGGTTCGCGAGAACTAACTTCGCATCTTTTAATTTTTCAATCCCCGTAATTTCATATGTCAGAACACCCATTTTTTCCATCGTCCAGATAAATGAGCGAAATGAATAATGGATAATTTTTTGCCCTCGATGCTCTCTTCGCAAACGGTTTCCTGGCAACAAATATAGTAGTGGCACAACAACAAGAGGCATTAAAATGCCCCCTACGCCAAAAACAATAAAACTGAAAGCCGTTGCAAACCAACGCCAAATATAATTAAGCTTTTTTAGTACCGTCACATACAGTCCTTGTGAGTTTCCAAATAACTCCGTTTAATTTCGTATTCATTTCACTCGAAAGACCGGTCAACAAGTTGACAAGTTGAAATGCCTCAGATTTTTGTGGGTTTTCTGTACTTTTTTCAATGTGATCTGGCGGTATAATCTGTTCAATTTTTAATCGCTCATCACCCGTTTTATTAAGAATCATTGCAATGGCATACGGAAATAAATCGCTATCACAATAGCGCTGATATAATTCTGGTAATGGAATGTCATAAAGAACACAGAGCACCCTATCAGACTCTTGCAGCTGCCCTACAGCCTCTAATAAGGTGTTAATGACAAAACCATCTGTCGCACAAATTGAGGTTAGCTTGCTATTATCTTTTCGAACAATTGAGAATAAGCCACCTACCGCATTGTGTACTGCCAAACTGAAATTGGCCGGTGACATTGGCTCATCCATCCCCATTTCCGTCAATAGTGATAAAGATATTTCAGTATCGCCATATCTAGATGAAAAAATACTTGGGATAGATTCGTCCCCATCTAAGATTTTTAAGCCAGCGCTTACAGCGCATCTTCCGAGAGTAGAAAACCGGCGTCGCAACATTGGAGGAATTTGTTTAAACGTTTCCTTACTAAAACCTTCGGGTAAAGATGTTGGTTGGTGTAACCACAATTTCCAATCTTCTTTAGTTTCCAGTCCAGGAGCTATTGCAGCCCATGAATCAACGCAAATATCTACCAACCCCAAATCCCTTCAATTTATTAATTCCGCCCACTTCTCACTTCCGCAGTATGTGCTAGTTAGGCAACAGAATAAAATTGCCCCCATAATTAAAATATGTGCTTAAAAATCACAAGCATAACTTTTAATAATAACATTCAAAACAGTAACCCAGGAAATTTATCACCTGAAAAGTGTGGTTATTCACAAAACTAGGGCACAAATATTACGTGATACTGTTTTTCTATTAAATATGCAACTCATTCAGAAGACAAATAGGCACCTTAAATATAGCTAAATTCAATCCTCGTGTTGTCTGTTTTTCGTTACTGAGATGTCAGATACTTGAAGTCAGGAAAAGCTGGTTAAAGCGGGGTAATAGTATACTGAAAAGCTACTATTCTCTTAATATGCTTTACGCCCTTGGTTCTTAAATAAACTGAGAAAGCATGATTCCACAACAGGGCTTTGCAATATGTTGAAGATGGTTTTATGAGCGTCGTCAACACAATATGTACATCGACGAAATTTAAAGTATTGCAGTCTGTTTTTTAAGCAATACGTATGACTTGAAAAGCAGCTATAAAAATCATTGATATTGTTTTTCATCCTAGATAGACTGGCCTCCTTTATCAACCTTGGCAACTACGGCACAGTATTGATTCAGGGAAGATTAAAATGAAATCAATTAAACTTAATAGGGAATTTATTTTGAAACAGTTTATTAAATTAGGGGCCATCATCCTGATGTCAGCCCTTGTTCAAGCGTGCGCGCCTGCTGCATATAATATAGACACTCCAGAACCATCAACGATCAGTTATGAAGATGTTCTCGACGAAATTAAGACCAAATCAGCTGACTTTAATGTTGTTGATAGTCGTTCTGAAGAGGGAATGAGTTTTAGTTATGGGAGGTTACCTGCTGACCTTAAGCTTAATGGTGCTAGCATAGAGCCAATTTCTTTTCTAAAAAACAGTACTGAACAAGAACTTAAAGCACGTGGCATTGATACCAACTTTTCTAGTTCAGACGGAATTGATATTGAAATAAATAAATTCATCATCCGAAATCATCGTGTTAGTGGTTTTTCCCCTTTTGTAACATTCACTATGCTTAGCGGTGATATTGTCACCGATGATGGAAAAGAGCGGGTTGCCGCCTTTATTAAACGTGGAAAGGTCCCAGTTTGGTCTTTTGATGAAATTGTTCAGCCTACCCTCAATGAGCCTCTCGATTTAGTAGCTAAAGAACTTGCTGCGAAGATAAACGCCAAGCTATTTGACAGGAAAATATCTAACAATGAGGTGCAGACATTAATTAAAAAAATTAACTCCCCATCTCAAGATGAATCAAATGATTTGAAATATTTGGATGTTTATCAATTAGGGTTTGGTAATAACAAAACAGCTATTCCAGCTTTAGTAGAAATGGCAAAAAGTAAACCTGAATATATACGCCTGTCAGCTATATCTTCTCTAGGGATTCTTGGTGCAAGAGATGAAATAGGATTCTTGAAATCTATCTATGCGGATAGTAAATTATGGCAAGATCGTGGCATGGCAATCAAAGCTATAGCAGATATAGGTAATGATGAGGCTATGGCCTTTTTAAATGAGATTGCTTTAGATAATCAAGGTGATACCAAAGAACAGTCATGGAACAGAGAAATTATTGAGCTGTATACACGCTGATTTCAATTATAAAAATAACGCTCCCTTTCTAATAATAGAAGGGGAGCTGTAGCTTTATTTTCCATATTTAGTACCTGCTGCAGATTAACAGATACTATAAAAGGTATGTTGTGTGTGAATGGTGATTACTTTCATGGCACTTCCTGACTAGTACGGTTTGATTAATTCGGCTGTAGATCTCTTTACATTTATTCCGAGATGATTTACGAATTTGAATCTCCTAATATACAAGGGTGAGTACGTAGCTACACTATTATTGAGGTTCCATCTTGTTTGTTATCTTTGACTGGTATAATCGAACCTGGCAAATTAGTCACCACTACAGATTTTGACTGTTCCCGTTGTATAGCAACCGTATTGATCACCCAAACCACATCAGAACGGAAAGTAGAGAAGTTAACTGTTTAGGATTTAAATGAGTCAAATCAAAGTGTTATTTGTGTGCATGGGCAATATATGTCGCTCACCAACTGCTGAAGGTGTTTTTAATAAGTTAATTGATGACTTAGGAACGGCAAACCGGTTTTTAGTCGATTCGGCTGGCACTCATGCCTACCATGTCGGTGAAAGCCCTGATAATAGAGCACAACAAACTGCTCGTGGCCGAGGCGTAACACTGTCTAATATCCGCGCTAGAAAAGTATCATTTTCTGATTTTGAACAGTTTGATCATATCTTGGCTA
>Ga0209495_1000557_pt1 | contig 28797 bp, 24 predicted proteins | sample EN1Hudsemesocosm_FD_184629 | JGI IMG/M metagenome (GOLD analysis project Ga0209495, IMG submission 184629) | Methane-oxidizing microbial communities from mesocosms in the Hudson Canyon - EN1E Hudson Canyon (SPAdes) (version 2) | ecosystem: Environmental > Aquatic > Marine > Cold seeps | place... | reverse complement strand
CGACTGCTGGCTGTATGGTTTCTGCAGATACATGATTTACATAAAAAAGACACAAGAACATTAGTGCTCGTATAAACATGTTTTTTCCTTTTATTATTGTTGTGTTGGATTTAGAGCGTTTTATTTTCTGCGCACCACTCATAACTAAAATATTGAGTTGTAATGGATGCAGATTTTTTATGATATCAGAAACGTCTGTGCTCAGTATTTTTTTTTGGAAATATTGATGCTAGTTCTGCAGGCTATAAACTGTTGGGGGTATGGAAAAAATTGTTTAATATAAAGGCAAGACTATAAGGCTAGTGACAGTATCAATGCCGTTAAGTTAAGAAAATTTACAAGATTTTATATTCACACAAAGTCACATAGAAAAGAAAAAGAAATTGCTCTTTTTTGGTGTCTTTGGGTGAAGTTTTTTTGAGATATATTTTGCTCTTAACTTAATGACATTGGTGTCAGTATCTTGTGCAAGACCTTATAAATAGAAATTATTTGACGACTCTAAGGTGAGGTTTTGTTGATTTCTTTTCTGCTGGTGGAGGCGTGTCATTATCATACTCTTCAGGATCAAACATCATGCCTTTACCATTTTCCTTTGCATAAATGGCAAGTACAGCAGATGTCGGGGTAACAATATGCATGGCCGTTCCTGAGAAGCGAGCATTGAACTGTATTTCTTCATTACCTAATGTAAGGCCTTGAATCGCTTCAGGACGGAGATTTAAAACAATTTTTCCATCCTCAATATAGTCCTGAGGCAAAATAGCCTCAGAATTTTCTGCATCAACTAAAAGGTGAGGAGTCAGTTGATTATCTATAATCCATTCGTATATAGAACGGATTAAATAGGGTTTTAATGAAGTCATTTACTGGCTACTTCCATTTCTTTTTCGTCCTCACTTAAGCTTAATTGAAAAGCTTCTCTGGCAAAAAGACGATTTGCATAGGCAGAAATCGCAGAGCCTAAGGAGTTTAGGTCTATACCTAAACTGGGTAATCTCCATAATAAAGGCGCCAGGGCACAGTCAATTAAAGAATATTCATCACTCATAAAATAAGGTTGAGATTCAAAGACTGGTGTTGCTGCAATTAGACTTTCTTTGAGCATTTTTTTGGCGCGAGCCGATTTTTTTTCGCCTGAATTCAGAATTTCATCTAATAATTGATACCAGTCCTGATCGATGCGCTTGATTAGCATACGGGAATTAGCACGAGAAACCGGGTCCATCTGGTGCAAAGGTGGATGAGGAAAGCGTTCATCCAAATATTCCATAATAATACGGGCATCGTATAGCACCAAATCACGCTCGATTAATGTGGGTGAGATTCCTGTAGGGTTGAGCTCGAGTAAATCTTCAGGAGGTTCAGATGAGTTAAAAAACTCAATGTCTGCTGTAACTCCTTTTTCGAACATAACGAGTCTGGCACAATGACTTAGTGCGCAGTTTGATGTAGTGAAAAGAGTCATTACAGATTTTCGAGAAGTGTTATTGGTCACGAAACACAGCCTATTTAGTGAGTTAGGTCAAAAATTATATCATAGCTGAATTTTTATTTTTCTTGAATTCAGCTGTAATTCATAAACAGATACAATCAGAAGGGAAAGTGGGTAAGTAATGCTTTACCCACTTCATAGCTTAGGGAGCTGGAAAGAAATATCGGATGATTGTTTTTTCCATCTCCCTTATATCTTAAAGTAGTGGAGCAATAACCAGTGAAACCACTGACATTAATTTAACCACGATATTTAGAGCCGGGCCTGAAGTATCTTTGAAAGGGTCACCGACAGTATCGCCACAAACAGCAGCTTTATGCACGTCAGTTCCTTTACCGCCATGAGCGCCGCCTTCAATTAATTTTTTAGCATTATCCCAAGCACCACCCGCATTAGCCATAAACAAGGCCATTAATACGCCAGAAACAAGAGATCCTGCTAATAAGCCACCCAGGGCTTCTTTATTAAGTAAAAAACCAACCAGTACTGGCGTAGAGATGGTAACCAGCCCAGGTAATATCATTTCTCTTAAAGAGGCTTTAGTTGAAATTTCTATACAACGGCTTGAATCGGGCGGTGTAGTGCCTTCCATTAAGCCTGGAATATCACGAAATTGACGGCGTACTTCTTCAACCATGTCTTGAGCGGCTTTACCCACTGAATCCATGGTCATTGCAGCAACAAGGAACGGAACACAGCCACCAATAAATAAACCAATGACAACCAGTGGATCTAGTAGATCGATTGCTTTTAAGTGAGCGGCAGCGGCATAGGCAGAAAACAGAGCTAATGCAGTTAATGCAGCTGAACCAATCGCAAAACCTTTGCCGACAGCAGCGGTAGTGTTACCAATCGCATCTAAAGAATCGGTAATGGCACGTGTTTCAGGGCCTAACTCTGCCATTTCACTGATTCCACCTGCATTATCAGCAATGGGTCCGTATGCATCTACAGACATGGTGACACCTGTCGTTGCAAGCATGCCAACTGCGGCAATACCAATGCCATAAAGACCGGCAAAATGATAAGCAACAAAAATAGCGACACAAATACCTAAAATAGGAAAAACAGTTGAACGCATACCTATGCCAAGGCCGGCAATAATATTTGTTGCTGGGCCAAATTTTGAAGCAGCAGCAATCGCTTCTACAGGTGCTTTGGATGTGTAGTAATCAGTCACTCGACCAATAAAAATACCGACAATTGTGCCGCCTAACAGCGCATAAAAAGGGCCGGTAATTGATGTTGTCTGGCCATTGATGTTGAACTGGATTGCAAATTGTTGAATAACAATATAAGCAAGACCTAAAAATATCAGCGCAGAAATCCAGGTAACACCTTCTAAAGCATGTGCTGGATTGATGTTTTTTAATAAGCGCATGCAAAAAACACCAATAAGTGAAGCAACTAAGCCCACAATAATAAGAGCAATCGGAAGCAATAAGGCATTGCTTTGCATTGACATATCAGTAAAATTTGTTGCTGCCGCGGCAATAGCAATAGTCGCGATAACTGAACCGACATAGGATTCAAAAATATCGGCCCCCATGCCTGCAGTATCACCTACATTATCACCCACATTATCAGCGATGGTCGCAGGGTTGCGTGGGTCATCTTCGGGGATATTTGCTTCAACTTTGCCGACTAAATCAGCGCCTACATCAGCTGCTTTGGTATAAATACCGCCACCAATACGAGCGAATAAAGCAATTGAAGAGGCACCCATTGCAAAGCCGCTTAATACAGTATAGTTGGCTGCACTTGATGAATCGATCAATGAGAATGCTATAGCAACCCCTGTTAAACCAAGCGATGCAACGGCTAAACCCATTACTGAGCCACCACCAAAGGCGACCATTAGCGCTGCCCCCATGCCTTCTTTATTAGCTGCTGCTGAGGTACGGACATTGGCGCGGGTCGCTGCTTTCATGCCAAAAAAACCAGCAAACATTGAACAGGCTGCTCCACCTAAAAATGCATAGCAAGTTTCGGGGCTGATTAAAAAATAAATCAGAGCGGCAACGATGATGACGAAAATAGATAAAATTTTATATTCGGCCTTTAGAAAAACCATGGCGCCATCATGAATAAGTTCTGCTATAGCCTCCATTTTTTTAGTGCCAACATCATGAGATAAGATGTTTCGATAGATAATATACGCGATGATTAACCCAGCGATACCAAAGTATGGACCGACAGATGCAAAAAGATCAATGTTCATTAAAACCCTCCAATTTATTATTATTTTGCCTAATAATGCTCTAAAAACCTGATTTATGCTACTGTTTTTTAAAGTGGCAATGTCGTTAAGTTAAGGCAAAAAGAGTCTGTTATAATTTCTCCCCTCGGCTATTGCTCTTGCATTGCTCCATTTCTTGCATTCATGAAGTCGACCCAAGCTCCCCTCTAGGAGAGGGCTTAAGAGCAAAAAACCTTTGCCTTAAATCGTTTAACTTAATGAAATTGTTTAAAGTACATTACTAATATCTGCATTTGATAGAATAGCTTCTTTAGAGTAAAGGTTTGGAGTGTTAAGTGCTGGGTAACTTAAGAAAAATGAAGGTGGAGTTGGCGAATCCTGTGAAATATCAGTTGCCATTAACAGATCAACTGGTTGATCTTAACCCATTAATAGGAAAGTCTTTAAAGCTGGTTTTTACGGGCAATATTTCATGTGTGCATTGTAATAGGGCGATGAAAAAAAGTTTTAGTCAGGGTTACTGCTATCCTTGTTTTTCATCTTTGGCACAATGCGATATGTGTATTATGAAGCCAGAAACTTGCCATTTTGAAGCAGGGACATGCAGAGAGCCTGCATGGGGGGAAGAGTTTTGTTTTCAGTCTCATTATGTTTACCTGGCTAATTCTTCAGGGGTAAAAGTTGGTATTACCCGGGGTACTCAGATTCCAATCCGCTGGATCGATCAGGGCGCAATTCAAGCCTTGCCCATTTTTAAAGTGAAATCACGTTATATTTCAGGCTTGATAGAAGTAGCCATCGCTCAGCATGTCAGTGATAAAACCAGCTGGCAACGGATGTTGAAGAATTTGGTTGAGCCTGTTGATTTAAAAGAAAAGCGTGATGAATTGGTGGCGCTATGCGAATCTGAAATAGCGGATGTTAAAAGTCGTTTTGGTGATGATGCGGTTGAATTTTTAGCTGATGCTGGTGCAGTAGATATTGATTTTCCGGTAGAAGCTTATCCGCTAAAAGTAAAATCATTTAATTTTGATAAAACCCCTGAGGTTTCAGGTGTGTTACAAGGCATAAAAGGCCAGTATTTAATTTTTGATACCGGTGTGGTTAATATCCGTAAATTTACGGGTTATGAAGTGGAGCTGGTCGTATAGGGAGTCCTTACGTAGAGACGTAGCATGCTACGTCTCTACTATAATGGTTTGACTGTCTCCAGCGCTCCAGGCAGAAAAAATTCACTGACCAGCATTTTTTGTTTTTGAATGGCGTAGACTGTTCTTCGTCCCCAAACCTGTTGTTCAAGATGTACTTTTTCAGTTAATTCCTGGCGCCATTGCGAGTGCTGTATGCAACTGATGTTAAGATCTAAACGTTCAAGTTTTGGGTAAGAAAAAATAACTTCCCCTAGCGGGCGAGTTCCCAGATGTGACAGATTACGTTTGGCAATTTTTATGGTGTGTTCTGGTAGCACCGTTCTGGCAAGGATGAGGGGTTTGCCATCAGCATGTAATAAAACTTCTCGGATTAAATTGTATTGTTGATGAGGTAGTTTAAGTAAGTCGCACTCACCAATAAAAGCAGGTTTCCAGCGGTGAAATAAAATCTCGACAGTAAAGGAATGACCGTATACCTTACGCAGTCGGCGTGTTAAAGAGCCTTGTTCATAAACCCAGGAATGTACATCTGCTGGCAGTGCTTGCTTTAAGCCTGGATGTTTTTTCTTCCAATGTGGCTCTTGCCTGAATAAGAAACTGTTTCTGTGCACTTAGATTTATACCTCGGAATAAAGCGTTGTCTGACCTAGCCAGCGGTCAATAATGGGTTGTACGGCATCTGGGTATTGCTGACATATAATTGTTGCAGCTTCTTGAACTTGTTCAAGCAAGGCGGTGTCACGATCAAGGTTGGCAATTTTAAATTGCATCAGCCCTGTTTGTCGAGTACCCATTACATCGCCTGGGCCGCGTAATTCTAAATCTTTTTCAGCAATAACAAAACCATCATTACTTTCTCGTAATACACCCAGTCTGTGTTTACTGGTATTGGATAATGGGTTTTGATACATTAACAGGCAAAAACTTTCCTGATCGCCTCTTCCAACTCTGCCGCGTAATTGGTGGAGTTGAGAAAGTCCGAGCCGTTCGGCATTTTCAATAATCATCAGGCTGGCATTAGGGACATCGACACCCACTTCTATAACCGTGGTGGCAACTAATAAGTCATAGTCATGATTTTTAAAGCCTTGCATAATGTTGTTTTTTTCAGAGGCTTTCATTCTTCCATGCACCAGTGCAATGCGAACATCAGGGAGTTGCTGAGTCAAATAGGCGCTGGTTTTTTCAGCGGCTTCACATTGTAATACCTCAGATTCTTCAATTAAGGTGCATACCCAGTAAGTTTGATGCTTATTGGCTGTCCAGTTATTGATTTTTTCAATAATTTGTTCACGCCTTTCTGCAGGAATCACGCGCGTGAGTACAGGTTTTCTTCCTGGTGGCAGTTCGTCAATAATAGAAATATCCAGGTCAGAATATTGCAACATGGCGAGAGTCCTGGGAATTGGGGTTGCAGTCATGACCAGCTGGTGAGGGCGACTGGATTCAGTTTGGCCTTTTTCTCTTAAGGCAAGTCGTTGATGCACGCCAAAGCGATGTTGTTCATCAATAATAATAAGCCCTAGTTGTTTAAAGGTAACGGATTCCTGGAATAAAGCGTGGGTGCCAATAATAATGCCAGCTGTGCCTTCTTCTATTGCGGATAAGGTTTCTTTTCTGGCCTTGCCTTTAAGTTGTCCTGTTAAATAGGCAATATGGGTTCCAGAGTCTTTGAACCATTGCTTAAAGTTACGATTGTGTTGTTCGGCAAGTAATTCAGTGGGTGCCATAATAGCAACTTGATAATTGCTTGATAGAGCGAGTAAGGCGGCATAAGCGGCAACCACGGTTTTGCCAGACCCTACGTCCCCTTGAATCAGTCTGAGCATGGGGTGGTTTGATTGGCAATCAGCAATAATCTCCTCTATCACACGGTTTTGGGCGCCGGTTAATTGAAAAGGGAGTGATGTGATAAATTGTTTGGCTTGAGAGGCTGTTGCCTTTAGTACGGGGGCTTGCCATTTCTTAACGGCATTCTTATTTTTTATTAAAATAAGATGGTGAGCGAGTAGTTCTTCAAAGGCGAGTCGGTTTAATGCCGCCGACTTACCTTGTTGTAGGTGTTCGGTCGTTATTTGTTGTTCTGGCTGGTGTAATGACTGTAGAGCATTAGTTAAAGAGGGGTAGTGATAATCGTCAATAATTTGTTGCGGCAGCCAATCGCTTAGTTGCTGGGGTGATTGTAAATATAAGTCTAGCGCTTGTTTTGCCGCCTTTCTAACCGTGTTTTGGCGTAAGCCTTCTGTTAACGGGTAGATAGGTGTTAGACAGCTTTCAGTAATGTTCTCGGTGGATGAGATGATTTTGTATTCAGGATGTACTATTTCCAGCCCCTGATAACCATAGCGTATTTCTCCAAAGCAGCTGATCAATGTGCCGGGGCTGAGATCCGATTGTTGCTTGGCGGTAAAATGAAAAAACTTGAGGCTGATATATCCGGTTTGATCACTTATTCTGCAGATTAAGCTACGTCGCCCCTTCATTAGCACGTCGGTGAACTCGACTGTGCCACAAAAAAGGACGGCCATACCTGCTGTAAGGCTATTGATAGGGTATATTCTTGTACGATCCTGATAGCGGTGAGGAAGGTGGAAAAGAAGATCTTGAAGGGTATAGATCCCCAACTTTTCTAACCGAACAGCCGATTGAGGACCAATACCAGTCAATGCAGAAACTGGTTGTGCCAGTGTTTCCATTCTAATTTAGCTTGGGTATGAGTCTCTAAGAACCATGATTGCATCCATTTCAACAGCTACACCTTTTGGTAGGGACGCAACGCCTACAGCTGCGCGGGCAGGGTAGGGTTGGGCGAAATATTCGCTCATAATCTCATTTACAATGGGGAAGTGAGAAAGGTCGGTTAAAAAAACATTCAGTTTTACTATATCAAAAAAATCGCCGCCAGCAGCTTCTGCTACCGCTTTGAGGTTGTCAAAAACTTGCCTGATATGGTCGGAAATATCGCCTTCAGCAATTTCCATCGTTTCTGGTACCAAAGGAATTTGACCAGAAAGATAAACTGTATCTTTGATTTTTACGGCTTGAGAGTATGTGCCAATCGCTTGTGGAGCTTTGTTTGTTTCAATAATTGTCTTAGTCATTAGAAAATAATCTATTGTCAGGTGTTTTTATGCTTGTGCTAGTTAGTGTAACTAAATATAGCGGATATCTCTAGGGGGGATTAAGCTTTTACGCGGGTGATTTTTAATATGATGAAAAGTTTTTTTAGCTTACGGATTATTTTGGCTAGATGGATGCGATCTTTAACGGATAAAGTGATCAAATCAATCGAAACTTTATCATCCTGGTCGGCAATGGTTACGCTCTCTATGTTCGCATCCAGGCTAGAAATAGTTGAGGCGATGGTGGCCAGTGTGCCTCGTTGATTAAGTAACTCAATTCTTAATTCTGCCGAAAATTCACCTGAGACTTCATGACTCCATTCAACATCTATCCAGCTACTTTGTTTTTTTCTGACTTCAATACTGTTTCGACATTCGTGATGATGAATAACGATGCCTTTTCCTGGGTTGAAAAAGCCAACAATAGGGTCGCCTGGGATGGGTCTGCAGCATTTTGCCAGGGTGATAACCATGCCTTCTGTACCTTTAATAATTAAAGGTGCATGTTCCATTTGAGTGTCTTCTAACTTTACCGCGGCATGAATATCTTCTTGAGATAAGTGTTTGGCGACCAGCATAGGCATTTTATTGCCTAAACCTATTTCTTCCAGTAGCTCATCCATTGAATGGATCTTCATTACATCTAATAACTGATTGCAACGTGTTTCAGAAATGTCTTTTAAGTTAATGTTTAGCGTTTTAAGTTCTTTCTCTAACAGGCGCTGGCCTAAGCTGATTGCATCCTGTTGCTTAAAGTTTTTCAGGTAATTCCTGATGCTGCTACGTGCTTTGGCGGTAATTATGTAATTAAGCCAGAGTGGATTGGGTCTGGCCCAGGAGGCGGTGATTACTTCAACTGTCATACCATTTTCAAGCTGAGTCTGTAATGGAATTAGTTTGTTATCTATTCTTGCAGATACGCAGGCGTTGCCAATATCGGTATGAACGGCATAAGCAAAATCGACGATAGTTGCGCCTCGAGGTAGTTTTATAATATTACCTTGAGGGGTAAAGACAAACACTTCTTGAGGGAATAGGTCTATCTTTAGATTGTCTATGAATTCCAGCGAGTCACCCGCTGTTTTTTGAATTTCTAATAAGTCTCTTAACCATTCGGTGGCTCTGGCTTGAGCGCTTTCTCCGGCTGATTCGTGGGACTTGTATAACCAATGAGCTGCAATACCTGATTCAGCAAGGCGGTGCATTTCATGGGTTCTGATCTGGATCTCGATGGGTACCCCATAAGGGCCGATCAAAATAGTGTGCAATGATTGGTAGCCATTGGCTTTGGGTAGGGCAATATAGTCTTTAAATTTACCTGGAATAGGTTTAAATAAATTGTGTACACAGCCTAAGATACGGTAGCAGTCATCAACCTGATCGCAATAGATGCGAAAGGCGTAGACATCAAACACTTTGGAGAAGGATATTTTCTGGCGTTGCATTTTTTTATAAATGCTTGCTATATTTTTTTCTCGACCGATAACGTCGAAAATAAGTCCTGTTTGATTGAGTCTGTTTTTTATGGCGCTTTCTATGGTATTAACAATTTCGCGTCTGTTTCCTCGGGCTTTTTTAACAGCGTGTTTAATTGCAGTGTGGCGGTGAGGGTAGATAGATTCAAAACATAAGCCTTCTAGCTGGTGTCTTATGCTGTTCATGCTGAGGCGGTTGGCTAAAGGAACATAAATTTCTTGTGTTTCTTTGGCTATACGACGTTTTTTTTCTATCGGCATGGCACCGAGGGTTTGCATGTTGTGCAGGCGGTCAGCTAACTTGACGATAATAACTCGTAAGTCTTTAGCCATCGCCAGCAGCATTTTTCTGACGTTCTCTGCCTGGGCTTCAGCGTGTGATTTATTGTCAAGTTTAGTCAGCTTGGTAACGGCATCAACCAGATCAGCCACTTCCTGGCTAAAGTCATCAGTTATTTGTTGTTTGCTGACGGGGGTGTCTTCAATAACATCGTGTAGAATTGCAGCAACAATCCCTCTGGCATCCATATTCATTTCAGCCAGGGTAATGGCTACAGATAAAGGATGGCAGATATAGGGTTCGCCGCTTTTGCGAAACTGCCCTGAATGGGCATCCGCACCAAAATGGTAGGCGCGGACTATAGTCTCTTTATGTTCTTTGTCCAGGTAACCATCAACTATTGAACATAATCGCCTGAGTAGCTTGTCTTCTGGAGAGTCTACTTCAGGTAAAAAATTAGTTGGGGCTACCTCTAACATTTAGTTAGCTAATATCACTTGGAATAGAAGGATCTGAACGTTCGCCAACATTATGTAGCATATCAATATTGTCTTCTGTTACATGGCCTTCTGCTATTTCACGTAAAGCTAAAACAGTGTCTTTATCTTTGCCGCGTGGGATAAATTCATCAGCCCCTTTGGAAAGTTGGCGCGCTCTTTTGCTGGCTAATAAAACCAGTTTAAAACGATTTTCAACATTTTCTAAACAATCTTCAATAGTAACTCGAGCCATTATAAAAAAACCTTATTAAATTTGAATTGATCTCGTTAGCTTTATATTTGCAAAATGACTGCTTATATAAAAGAGAACTGATCATTATATAAATAAAATAATGTTTAAGCAATTTGATTGTCTTTAATGATGAAAACTTTTTAAGCTGAATGGGGAAGAGAGGGATATCAATGGCAGATGTTGTGGGATAGTACAGGGAGGCTAGCTAGTAAGATAGATGTTATCAACCCTGTATCCTAAGCGGCTTTTATTGCGGGGTGTGAATCACTCTTATGTAGTAACTCTTGGCTGATTTAATCCTAAAGACTAACTAGCAAATACCGCTGTAATAACATTACAGCGGTATGTTCTAAGCTAGAGCACTTATTTGTTTCTTTCTTCTAGCATGGCAACAGCTGGAAGTATTTTTCCTTCTAAAAATTCAAGGAAAGCACCGCCACCCGTTGATGTGTAAGATACTTTGTCTTTAATGCCATATTTATCAATAGCTGCTAAAGTATCTCCACCGCCTGCAATAGAAAATGCGGCGCTATCTGCAATAGCTTCTGACATAGATTTGGTGCCTTCACCAAATTGTTCTATTTCAAAAACGCCAACGGGGCCGTTCCAAACAATAGTGCCAGCAGACTTAAGCATTTCAGCATATTGTTTAGATGTTTCTGGACCGATATCCAGAATTAAATCATCATCTTCAACATCAGCAACATTTTTAACGGTGGCAATGGCTGTATCAGAAAATTCTTTGGCGCAAACAACATCTGTAGGGACCGGGATATCTGATCCCGCTTTTTTAGCAGCGGCCATCAAACGTTTTGCTTCATCAATTAAATCTTCTTCGTATAGTGATTTACCTACTGGATACCCTGCAGCAGCGATAAAAGTATTAGCAATACCTCCACCAACAATTAATTGATCAACTTTAGTCGATAATGATTCTAAAACAGTTAACTTGGTTGAAACCTTAGAGCCACCAACAATCGCAATTAGCGGTTGAGCTGGCTGGTTTAAAGCTTTGCCTAAAGCATCAAGTTCATTTGCTAACAGTGGACCTGCACAGGCAACAGCTGCAAATTTGGCAACACTATGAGTAGAGGCTTGTGCTCTATGTGCTGTACCAAAGGCATCCATGACAAAAATATCACATAATGCTGCCATTTTTTGGCCTAGCCCATCATTATTTTTCTTTTCGCCAACGTTAAAGCGAACGTTTTCGCAAAGTACCACTTCACCTGCTTCAATGGATATACCATCTATCCAGTCTTTTTCAAGGCGGACGGGTTTGCCAAGCAATTTTGATAATTGATCAGCGACTGGTTTTAGGCTGGATGCATCGTCAAATTCACCTTCGGTTGGACGACCCAAGTGAGACATAACCATAACAGCTGCGCCAGCATTAAGTGCTTTCTCAATGGTTGGAACACTTGCTTGTATACGCAAGTCACTGGTGACCACGCCATCTTTAACAGGTACGTTTAGGTCTTGACGAATTAAAACACGTTTCCCAGATAAATCCAGATCAACCATTTTTTTTACGGACATATTGATGTTTCCTCTTTTTGCTATTTATATTAAAAGTGTATTTGATTACGACCATTATAAAGACGAAAGAGCAAAGACGAAAGCTTGCGCTTTTATCGGCCCTGCTAATAAAAATTATTTTTTACACTATAATAGTCGCAAGGACTCCCTTAAAAATTTAATTAATCTGGAAAAAAATGAATAAATTAATTTTATTAACTTTTTTGACTGTATTCTGTGGGCAGGCAGTTGCTTTAACGGCTGAAGAGCAGGGCTTGCAAATTGTAACAGAGGTGGATCGTCGAGATATTGGCTTTGGTGATAGTCAATCGGATCTAAAGATGATTTTACGTAATCGTAGTGGTGCGGAAAGTGTCCGTGTTTTAAATATGAAAACACTGGAAATCAATGGCGATGGCGATAAAAGTTTAAGTGTTTTTAGTCAGCCGCGTGATATTAAGGGTACGGCTTTTTTAAGCTTTACTCATGCGCTGGTACCGGATGAACAATGGCTTTATTTACCCGCCTTAAAGCGAGTGAAACGAATTTCTTCAAGTAATAAATCAGGGCCTTACTTAGGGAGTGAATATGCCTTTGAAGATTTAACTTCATTTGAAGTCAGTAAATACAAATATAAGTATTTAAAAGACGATGTGTTAGAGGGTAAGGCATGTTTTGTTGTTGAGCTTTATCCTCAATATCAGCACTCTGGCTATACTCGACAGGTTGTGTGGATAGAAAAGGAGCGTTATATTCCATTAAAAACAGATTATTATGATCGCAAAAATGCCTTGTTAAAAACCTTGGTTAATAAAGATTATCAGCAGTATTTAGAGCAATATTGGCGAGCTGATGAAATGTTGATGGTGAATCACCAAAATGGTAAAAGTACGGTGTTGTTGTGGGGAAATTTCAAATTTAGAAATAATTTTAGTGATCGGGATTTTGATAGGAATTCATTAAAACGTTCCAGATAGGTTAGCATTTTAAATGCTTAAGCAACAGAATACGGCTAACTCTATTCTCAATAATATTTTATTTTCAGGGATTGAAGATAAAATATTTTTTAAAAAAATAAACGATAGTCTAGAAAAAAGAGTTTTAAAGGTATCAGAAACCCTGTTTCAACAAGGTGATGATATTGATGGTTTATATTTGATCCTTTCGGGTCAAGTTCAAGTATTTACAATAAGAGATGGTGAGCGTTATGCTTTGTCTTATGCAGAAGAAAATCATTTGGTAGGTGAATTTTTACTACAAGGGAGTAGTGTTCGTTCTGTTAGTGCCCAGGCAACTCAAGATTCAATCCTTTATTTTTTGTCAGCAACTCAATTAAATCAGCTGTTTGCTGAATTCCCTGAGCAAGGTTCCGTACTTGGCCCCAGAATAGCCAAACGCTTATTTTGGAACAAGACCAAGCTAGCGTTGCATATGAGCCATTTGTTTGAGGGCTTGAATGAAAAGGTAGTGCGCCAGTTAGTTAATGAAATGGAAATTCTCTCTATTTCATCTAATACCATGTTGTTAACACAGCATGATGTGTCAAATGATTTGTATGTTGTTGTCGATGGCCGGTTTCAGATTTATCAGGTTTTAGATTCAGTCGTTGAAGAACTCAGTGTGGTGGGCCGTGGACAATCGCTAGGAGAAATTGGACTTATCAGTCAGTCCCCAAGATTGGCAAATGTGTTGGCGATAAGAGACTCTACGGTTGCCAGGTTAACTCATGCGGCATATGAAAATATTTTAAAGGCTTTTCCTATTGAAATTAATCAGACTTTTGTCAGGAGTGTGATTAACCATTTGTCGAGTAGTAAGAAATACCCGTTTAAAGCAGCAGAAACTTTTGCCTTAGTTAATTTATCGGTTAATGATAAAGCACAAATTACTCGGCAGCTAGTCAGTGCATTAGATGAATTTGGTCCCGCTACTTTTTTAAACAGTGATAGTGTTGATGCTGCTTTTAGTCTAAAGGGGGTGGCACAGTCAACATTTGATAATGAGTTAAATCGTTCTTTGTTACCGTGGTTATCTGAGCAAGAAATAGCTTATCGTTATCTGGTTTATGTCGCTGATGACTCGATGACTCAGTGGACAAAAAGATGTTTAAGGCAGGCTGATCATGTCTTATTTCTGGCTGATGCCGAAGGGGAGAGTAGGCCAACTCAGTTGGAACAATTAATACTAAATGAATTAGATAGTAAAAGGGTGAAAAAAACCTTATTACTCAATCATTCTTTAAGCAATGCAATACCAGTCAATTCAGTTAATTGGTTAAGGGGGAGAGCTTTTGATATCCATCATCATATTAGAAGTGGAGTTGAAGCTGATTTTAGTCGGGTAGCCAGGTTTTTGGCAGGTAAAGCCATAGGCATTGTCTTGGGTGGTGGTGGTGCAAGAGGCTTTGCGCATATTGGCGTTATTCGTGCTTTTAGGACCTTAAATATTCCTATTGATCTGGTCGGAGGAAATAGTATGGGGGCCTTGATTTCTGCCCAATATGCAATGCAATGGACTGATACGGAGATGGTTAATAAAACACGTCAACTCTGTTTGCAGGGTGATTCGTTTACATTGCCTGTTATTTCGCTTTTTTCGGGTAAAAAAATGACTAAAGGCTTGAGAGCCATGTTTGCTGACAGAGGAATAGAAGATCTTTGGCTACATTTTTTTTCGGTGTCATGTAATATTAGTCGTGCAACGGTAATGACTCACGACCGAGGGTCTTTGCTTGCTGCGGTGTTAAATAGTAATGCTCCGCCAGGTTTGTTTCCTCCGCAAGTGGTCGATGGTGATTTATTGGTTGATGGTGCTTTGTTAAACAATGTACCGATTGATGTTATGGCTGAAATGAATAGTGGTGGAACCATTATTGCGGTTGATGTTAATGCGCGTGAAGATTTATTAAATAATACAGAGAATTGTGGCGGAGTAAGTGGCTGGAAGGTATTAATAAATAAGCTGAATCCAATGGCTGATAAGGTCAACAGGCCTAGTTTGATTGAGATATTAAGTCGAGCCAGTATTATTGGTGGGCTTGCACAAAGAAAAAAAGGTTTGGATGGCATTGCTGATTTGTATCTGCAGCCCCCGGTAAATGAGTTTCCTTTAACGGCTTATAAGCAGGCAGAAAAGATTGAGGAAGCAGGGTATCAATATGCAATGAATGAGTTGCAGAAATGGCTGTTACGAACATCAAAATAGGATGTAGCGTAAACAACTAAAAAAGATTGCTAGTCAGTATATTTTTTATGAATGTCTTTAAATTCCTCAATATTATCCAGTAAGGTATCGACTAAAATAGGATCAAAATGACTTCCCTTGCCTTCAATAATAATATCTCTGACCTGCTCGTCAGTAAAGGCTGGTTTATAGTAACGTTTACTTAATAAGGCATCATATACATCTGCTAAGGCCATGATTCTTGCTTCTAAGGGGATGTCATGTGCAGCAAGACCTTTTGGGTAACCCGTTCCATCATAATGCTCATGATGATAATAAGTCAGGTTATAACCAAGCTTAAAAGTAGGGAACGGAATATCTTCAATAATTTTGTCAAATATTTTTGCACCTATCATTGGGTGCTGCTTCATGATTTCAAATTCTTCGTTTGTTAATTTAGCAGGTTTTTTTAAAATAGCATCGGGAATAGCGACTTTGCCAATATCATGCATGGGAGAGACAGCATATATATCTTCAATAAATAAATCATCAACGATGTCAGTATAAAGATTATTTTCTAGTAATTTTGTTGCCAGTAAATGACAATAGCCTTGCACCCTGTTTAAATGACAGCCAGTTTCTGGATCTCTGGATTCTACTAAATGGGATAAAGAAAAGAGTAATGAATTGTATGCCTGTAAAATTGTTTTATTAGCTCTCTTTTCGCTACGGGTAATACGATTAACTAAAATATGCTCGATTTGATATTTTAGTGATAGATTTGTATTTAACAAATTTAGAAATTTTTGCTGACTTAGCACGAGACAATCGGTATCTGCTAGTGCTATAGCACTAGCAGACCGTAAACCCTCACTCATTAATAAAGCCATTTCACCAAATAGATCCCCTTCACCTAATCTGGATAATTCTCGGCTACCACTTCCTAATTCCTGAGTAATAACGACCTGGCCAGAAAAGATTATAAAAAACTGCTTACTAGGATCACCCTCATTAAAAATAATATCGCCACTTGTATAGCTGACGCTATCGAAAAGTTGGGCAACAGAGGAAATATCCTTTTCAGAAAAATCAGAAAAAAGGTCACTTTTTTTTAAAATTGGTTTAATATCCAAGTTAGCCATTGTTACTCCAAAAACTTTCTCTATGTATGGTAATAAAAACTTGGCTAACTTGGGATATTGCTTAAATACAAGCCCGCAATATGCTTATTGGCTTTATTGAGTTATAACCTTTTCGGTTAACTCTATACGAAAATAGTTATTAAAGGAATAATTAATTAACTATGATTTTAATTTAATAATGAAACTTTATTTCCTACTTAGAAAAATTCTAGGCGATATTTGTGGTTTTAATAAACTTTTCAAAATCTTTACGTGGCAGCGGTTTACTAAAGAAATACCCCTGGACATAACGACACTGCTGATCTAGCAAATCTAATTGCTGCTGGTTTTCAACGCCAGTTGCAACGACTTTAATGCCCAGTTTATTGGCCAAAATTATAATGGTTTCCACTAAAATGGCATGGGTAGGGTCATTGAGCATGCTGTGTATATAAGAGCGATCAATTTTTATTACATCGACAGGAAATTTTTTTAAATAGCTTAAGGAGGAGTAGCCAGTACCAAAACTATCAAGTGAAAACTGAATGCCTTGTTTTTTTAATTTTTCAATGCTGTCCAAATGGCTATGATGTTCCCCAATAAAAATTTTCTCTGGTATTTCAAAGGTAATATTATGAGGTGATATTTTTTTATTCTTTAATATTTCCAGCCATTCAACATGGCATTCAGATAGGCTATATTGTGCGACCGACTGATTCAATGAAATATGAATAGGCGGCAAGCCTAATTTTGACCAGCGTTGCATATTACTGGCAATTTCTTTAATTACCCAGTTACCAATTTCATGAATTAGACCACTTTCTTCTGCAACTGGAATAAAATCAGATAAAGGAATAAAGCCTAATTCCGGGTGTTCCCAGCGTAATAAGGTTTCAGCACTTGCTACTTTGTTAGTCTGTAGGTCAATGATGGGTTGATAGTGTAGAGTGAATTCTCGATTAAGCATTGCCGATTGCATACTGGCAATCAGTTTCAAGCGCTTTTCTGTTTTTTCTTGTAGTGCCTGGGTATAGTAATAGTAGCTATTATCTCCACTTTTCTTGGCTATATACATAGCACTGTCGGCATTTCTTTGCAGTGTCTCCATTGCTTCACCGTCATCAGGGAAGATGCTGATGCCAATGCTGCCTGAGATGAAAATTTCTTGTTGTTCTAAGAGTAGAGGCGTTTTGAATGAATTGAAAATGTTTCTGGAAATTAATTCGGCATCGGTGGCTTTTTCAAGATCAGGAATAATGACACAAAATTCATCCCCTCCTAAGCGGGCAACGGTATCAGAGGTTCTCACCACGGATAATAGCTTTTTTGCAGTTTCTTGTAGCAGGATATCGCCAATATGGTGGCCTAAATTGTCATTAATCCATTTGAACTTATTTAGATCCAGTAACATTAGTGCCAGCTTTTTGTTATTACGGCGAGTCTGTTTTATGGCGCTGCTTAGTCTATCAGCAAATAAGGTACGATTGGGTAATTGGGTTAATGGGTCGTAGTTAGCCTGAAGTTTTATGGATTCTTCAGCCGCTTTTTGTTGTCTGATGTCTCTTAATACCGAAATACATTGCTCAATATTTCCGGCAACGTTGGTTAAGCAATAGGTTGATTGCCAAACAGGAATTGCATCCCCATTATGATGACGAATTGAAATTTCACCCTGCCAGAAGTTTTTGCTCTTTAGAATGTGACTGACAGAGCTGAAAAAATTGCTGTCAAATTGTTCAGTATTCAGTATATGACTTTTTTTACTAAGGATATCTTGTTGGGAATGACCCGTTATATGGCTGAAAGCTTCGTTCACAGAAATGAAGTTGTTTTCAGCATTAGTAATAAAAACACCGTCATCGGTATGATCTAAATAGGAGAGTTTTAATTGTATATTTTGATCGTTTTTATGCGTAGTTCTATCACTTTGGAAATGACCGTATAGGCGTTTTACAATCGCGTTGTCATCGACTTCAGCTTTGATTTCTACTTGATATTGAGTGAACTGACCGTTATCCGCTAAATATCGAAAACTATATTCGACTGGGATGTGAGCAAATAAACAAATATTGTTCTGAGTTCTTACTTCGGCAACATCATCAATATGAACGTTTGCAATAAAGTCTTTATAAGGGATTGATTTTTTTGTTGAATTTTTATTAGGTAACCATTGTACTGTTTCTTCATTGAGAATATATTCCCAATAACTCGTTTGGCTGGGCTGTGGAGAGTTTAATGGCTTTCTCGGCAGGTAATTATTTTTCGCTGGAGTTACTTTATTAATTTGAAGCTTGGCAATAGCTTGAGCAATACTAAAGCTTAATTGCTCAACAAAATCTTGGATGAAGGTGTCTTTTATCACATAATCCAGGCAGCCCAAATGCATCGATTTGGTAATAAGTTGCAGGTCTTTTTTTGTATTAACAATGATGCTCGGCAGAGACATGTTTTGTGCTTTTAACGTACTCAGTAAGCAAAAAGCGTTGGGCTTGGGCGTATGAAAATCAATAATTAATAAATCATAGCAATGTTGTGAATATTGCTCTGTTAGCAGTTTTTGTTCAGAATTAGCAATAACAACATGATATCCCTTCCATTCCAGCCGCATTTTTACTTGTTTGGCGATAAAAAAATCGCTGTCAAGATAAAGGATCTGGAAAGTGTTCATATATTTATAAAGTTATCTGCTAAAGCAACGATGGTGCATTTAAACAGCTTAAGCGTCATTAAGTAAAGAAAATACGTGTTCAACAGGGTTACTTTTGGCTTACCAGTTGTTGAATTTGAGTAAGTAACATATTCCCTTCTGAAAAATAGCTTTCCTTAAAGCGTTGTTGATAAGTGTTTTCAAAATGATTCATTAACTGCTTAAAATCATCTTTACTGAACTGATCGGAAAGGCTTAACTCTTTAATAGATGCAATAGGGTCGTTGGTTTTTGTTGGGAGTTGATGCTGGTAATAGTCGGTGATGGTTAGATGTAATTTCTTTATTTTTTCCTTGTTTGCTTCAGCAAGAACCGCTGTGATTAGACTATTAATATTTTTAAACGGTGTCGTAGGCTTAATTTGGCAGATTGCTTCCAGAGTCAACATTAACTCTTTTAATTGTGGTTCAGAAAAGTCTTGTTCTAATAAGTTATAGATATGAGCTCGTTTAGCATCTTGCTGTTTTAAGGTGGTTTTTGTTGCTGAATACTGAATTGCTTGATTATTTTCTACCGCTAATGTTGGTGTAGGTTCAGGAGTTGCAACATTGTTCTGTGCGATGGTTGCCCAGTACTGGCTAAAATGAGGAAAATTTTGTTCATTCTTAAACTGACGTTTAATGATATCGGCTAAAGAAGCCAGCCCGCAACTAATAGATGAATCTGGAAAGGACAGTACAACGGGGGTTTGTTTGGTCACTGCTCTGTTAACGCAAGGATCCGTGGTTAAATAGCCTAGATAATGCACGTCAATCTTTAAATAGGTCTTAACCGCTTTTTGGAAACGTTTAAAAACAAGCTGGCTGGTTTGATAATCTTCAACTCGATTAACTAAAATAAAGATGGATTTCTTTTCCTTCCTCATCACTAGCATTTTTAATAATGCAAAGGAGTCTGTTAATGAGGTGGGTTCAGAAGTAATAATGATGACTCTGTACTGCGCAGATGCAACGAAATCAATAACATTATTATCAATACCGGCAGCAGTATCAATCAGTAAATAATCAAATTTCTTTTCCAGCGATTGTAATGACTGGATGAGCAGGGAATTTTGTTTTTCATTAAGGTTGGTACATTCTTTTATGCCTGAAGCGGCAGGTACTACTGAAATACCAGAGGGGAGCGTGACAATGATATCTTCAATGCTTTTTTCCCCATTTAACACATGCTCAATAGTGTAACTGGGGCTGATACCCATTAATATATTAATGTTTGCCAAACCCGTGTCAGCATCAAATAAGCAAACATTTAAGTTGCGTGCGACTAGGGATAATCCCAGGTTAGTTGAGATATTTGTTTTCCCAACCCCGCCTTTTCCGCTGCTAAAAGCAATTACTGTTGCCATGAGATTTCTTTGTTATTAACTGTTAGCGCATTATATACTTTTCCGTCGTTTTTGAAATATCGAGTCTAGGCTATATTAAAAATTAATTGCTTTCACTATTGATTTTAAATGAAAGGGACTCCATTGATAGGAAACCATGAACGGACTTTTATACTAAGAATTTAGTAAATTTAAGCAATGCAAAAACAAACATATACTATTGATGACTTGTTGCTATCATTTTCTAATGAGCAGGCTGACAAAATTAAGCAGGCGCTGTCATTTGTCGAGAACATTGATATTGAGGCAGCTTATGCTGAAAAAAGCATTGAAGTTGCGTTAATTTTAACGGCTTTAAATGTTGATGTGGAGACGGCTATTGCGGCTATTTTATCAGCACCCTGTGTTCCCTTGACAGAACACAGGCTAGCCATTAAGGAGCAATTTGGTGAATCTGTTGCTTTACTTGTTAATGATGTCAATAGTTTAAATCAATTGCAATTATACTCAGCAGCTATGGCAGAGCAGCCTAGCCAGGCAGAAACATTGCGCAGAATGTTGCTCTCTATGATTAAAGATGTACGTGCCGTGTTGATCAAGCTGGCTTACCGTATCTACAGGCTAAGGTATTTGGCCAAAGAAGATTATGATTTACGCCGGTTTATTGCGCAAGAGAGTCTGGATATTTATGCGCCTATTGCGAATAGATTAGGGGTGAGCCAGATTAAATGGGAGTTAGAGGATTTAGCTTTTCGCTATCTGCACCCACAACAATATATAAAGCTGGTTAAGTCTTTAGATGCTACAAGAAATCAGCGCGAACAGGTTATTGATTCATTTCAGGAAACATTACTAGAGGTTCTGGAAAGGGAAAATATCAGCGCGGATATCGCGGGTCGTCCTAAGCATATTTATAGCATCTGGAAGAAAACACAGCGAAAAGAAATGCAGGTAGATGAGCTGTACGATTTACTCGCTGTAAGAGTGTTGGTAAAGGAATTAAGCAGTTGTTATGCGGTATTAGGTATTGTTCATGGTAAGTGGCAGTATATACCTAAAGAATTTGACGATTATATTTCCAACCCTAAAGGCAATGGCTATCAATCTCTACATACGGTAATTGTTAACCCTGATGGGCATCGGATAGAAGTCCAGATTAGAACTGAAGAAATGCATGAATTTGCAGAATTAGGGGTTGCAGCTCATTGGCGCTATAAAGAGGGAAGTAAGCAAAATGCGGCTACTGAGAAAAATATCGCTTCATTAAGGCAGTTGCTATCAGAAAAAGAGACTGATGATGAGTTGGTTGAGAATTTTAAGGCCGAATTATTTGAAGATCGAGTTTATGTGTTAAGTCCCGACGGTAAATTAGTTGACCTGATTAAAGAATCAACACCATTAGACTTTGCTTATGCCATTCATACTGAAGTTGGGCATCGCTGCCGAGGAGCAAAAGTGAATGGCCGCATTGTGCCATTAACCTATCATTTGAAGTCTGGTGAGCAGGTTGAGATATTAACAGCGAAAGAAGGTGAGCCAAATCAGCACTGGATTGATTCAAATCTGGGTTACTTAAAAACACCTCGAGCAATTAACAAAGTAAAAAACTGGTTTAATCATCAGGATGATGCAAAGAATACGCAGTCTGGCAAGGCAATTCTAGAAAATGAAATTCAACAAGCCGGTGATGATGCTTGCGATTTAAACAAAATAGCAAGGCATTTTAAAAAGTCGAATATAGAACAAATGTATCTGGCAATTGGCCGTGGAGAAATTAATACCAATCAATTGACAGGGCTGTTTAAGAAAGCTGAAACAGGAAGACGAAAAACAGCAAAGGTTAAAAATAAGGCGGCTAAGGGGGCTGTATTAATTGATGGCTTAAGTTCAGTTGCTAGTTCAATGGCGCATTGTTGTGAGCCTGTAAAGGGCGATGATATCATAGGGTTTATTTCTCATTACAAGGGGATAACCATTCATCGGCAAGATTGTGAAAATATCGAGCATTTATCCCGCCAGCAACAAACTCAGTTAATTAAGGCAAGCTGGGATATTGAAGTTAAAGAGGGTGGGTTTTAAGTGTGGTCTATAGTGATAAACATCAAAGTGGTCTTTATCACCAAGACCTATCAGATAGGCAATTACGATGAGCTGAAGAATGAATAAATAGAATTTATTTGTTAGCAATAAACCCCATGCTTAAGCCTGCTAAGTTAAAGCGTTGAATGTAAAAATTAACTCTAGGGGGTTGAATTTTAGAATTTGAGACATATCGTATTATATGAAGTGTATCGCTTAGATTGAAAGAATGATGTTTATTTCGATTTTTTATTTGGTATGAATATTGCTTTTTGATATGCGATTGTTGTTGCAATATTGTAATGTTATTTGGCATATATGAACGTTAAAAAAGCTGAGTGTATGTTTTTATTGTTGTGAAAAAATTACTGGAGTTCGAATGGAAACCGTTGTATTGCTGATAGTGGGTTTGGTATTGGCTTATGTTATTGTGTATACGCCTGTAAGTGGCTTGTTTGAAGTTTCTCAAAAACCACTTAATCAGGGTGGAAAGGATGGTGGATTAGTAGTTCCTGAAGATTCAGCGCTAAAACGCCATTTTCTTAGCAATCTTCAAGCTGAAGTTGAATCAGAGTTATCTCCACGCCCAACTTGTTCAATGCTTAAACGCCATCATGATTCATTGGTTTCAGTAGAAATAGAAAAGCGTTTACTTGGTGCTACTGTTTAAAACTATTGAAAATTTGAATGAGTCGCTTTGTTTTGCACAAGGAAGTGTAAACTCATTTTATATGCTTTTCTTGCCCATCTTTATCCACTGATGTTTTGTATCTGCTGGAAAATCCTCTAAGTACTCGCCCTTTGTTGGTGCTTTTCGCACCAAAATAAAACAATTCTTTGTGTTATTTTGAGCCAATTTGACTCTTTTTAAACAGTCGAATAATAATGCGATCAAAAAATTCGTGCATAATAAGTGCCGAGAGTATCAATGTTGTGCCCGTTATTATTTTTACGGTAAGGGGTTCGTGATTAATACTGTGGCCTAAATAGAGAGCCAGAACGGGCGATATCATAGGGATAAAACCAACTGTTGTGGCGGCTAAGTGGATCAGCACATAATAGTAAAGAACAAAGCCAATGGTGGTGGCAATAAGGCCTAAATATACAATAGAAGCTATATTTATCACAGATAAGTCTTGTGGCCAGAGAGCGTTATCAAATATGACCCAGGTGAGTAGGTAGGCGGGTACGGCAAAGACTAGTCCACCGGTCACTTGTGTGGTGGCAGGTAGTTTTGCATCAATGCGTTTTACCAGTACTGCGGTGGCAGTTTGTAAAGAAACAGCCGTTAAAATACCAATGATGCCATATACCGCTTGAATATTGAGTTGTAATGCGGAGCTAAACATCATGCTTAGGCCGGAAATTCCCAAAAAATAAGAGCAAATTTTGCCAAAGGTCAGGCTACGTTCTTTTAGCCAGATTGCTGAAAAAAAGGCGGTTAAAAAGGGTGATAAACCAAAAATCACAGAGACCCAGCCAGAAGGTACAAATTGTGCTCCCCAATATACGGATAGCATAGCACCATACATTTGTATGGAAACGGCTAAATAAGTTATTTTGGCTTTGCGGTTTGAAGGCAGGCGTTTACGACGAACCAATAGAAATAAAAGCATGCAAATGACACCTAGGGTCATCCTTGATCCAGCGCCGAATATAAAGCCAGGGCCTTCACCACTCCATTTTATGGCAAGTGGAGTGGTGGCCCATAAAAGAATAATGCTGATGTAAGCAAGTGCGATACGCATGATAGAGTTTGGTCTTAAGAAATTTCTGCTAGCAAGGAATCTATCATATTTTGCGCTTGTCGCTGATAGCTGGCGCCAAATAGGTTTAAGTGATTAAGTATGTGATACAGATTGTACAATGTTTTACGAACAGCGTAATCGGGGTGCAAAGGATAGGATTCATTGTAAGCGGCATAAAAATTGGCGCTAAAACCACCGAATAGCTCAGTCATGGCAATATCTGTTTCTCTGTCACCATAATAACAAGCTGGATCGTAAATGACTGGTTCGCCTTTTTCATTTGCCGCAGCATTTCCAGACCATAGGTCACCATGGAGTAGTGACGGCTGAAGGTCGTGGTTAGTGAATAAGTAGTTTAAAGAGTCTGTAAGTTTTTCTCCTGACTGAATCAGTTTGCCCGTATAGCCATTTTTCTCAGCCAGAGTGAATTGAAATTCTAAGCGACTATGACGCCAAAAGCTTAGCCAATTATCTGACGAATCATTGATTTGTGGTGTGGAACCGATGGTATTGTCAGTGTGCCAGCCAAAGAAAGCTTGTTCGTGTTTATGTAAAGCCGCTAGTTGTTGTCCTAATAGCTGATCTGATTGTGAGTTGCCATTATTTAGCGAAATAGCCTCTAAAACCAAAAAAGAATGGTTGTTAACAATGCCAGAAAGTATGGGCTTGGGGACTTGTATAGATTGGGTTTCAGCTATTTCTTTGAGTCCTGAAAACTCGGCTTCAAACATGGCTATTAAATGTGCTTGATTGAGTTTGATAAAATAACTGTTTGCTTGGCTTTGTATAAGGTAAGCAGAATTTATACAGCCACCAGAAACGGTCTGTCTATTGGATATTGTAAAAGGCTGCTTAATTGTTTGCTCAATTTGCTGGGCAATAGATTGCCACTCCGAATGATTAACCATTATTTAAGCACTGATAAATTTAATTAAGTGGCTTAAATTATAGCGTATCGTTACTTGCTCCTTAAAAATTTGTTATTCAAGAGCTAATTCTGTTTTAAACAAGCTTCATACTAGATTCGATTTGAACCTGGTTTCTACCGTTTTCTTTAGCGGCATACATTGCATCGTCAGCACGTTTGATTAAAGAATCGTCAGTATCATTGCCCTTGAGTGAACTAACACCAAGGCTTGCTGTAAGTTTCAATATATTCATGCCGTAAGCAATGGTATGATTTTCAATGTTACAACGTATCCTTTCTGCCATAGCGATTGCTCCATCAATATTGGTGTCGCTTAAAAGAATGACAAATTCTTCACCACCATAACGAAAAACCATATCACTACCTCGAACAGCTTCTTTAATACAGTTGGCGGCTGAGGCTAAGGCAATATCGCCACACTCATGACCGTATGTATCATTGATTGCTTTAAAATGGTCTATATCAAAGAAAATAATAGATAAATGACGCGCATTTCGATGTGATAATTTTACTTCTCTTTGTAATGACTCATTAAAAGAGGTTCTATTATTGGTTTTAGTTAATGGGTCGGTAATTGCCATTTTTAATGCCTGATTATACAGTGTGGCATTTCTCAATGGATAAATCAGCGAGCAAAGTAACGACTCTAATAGCTTGATTTCTTTGTCATCAAATCGCTGTCTGCGCATTATTTTTAAATTACCCAATTGCAGTTCTTCTACTTTCAGTGCGTAAGTACAAGAATGTTTGGTAACAATCCCTTTATCTATTTTTAGACCGAATTCTTCGTTCTGGTAAACAAAGCCATTATGAGGGATAAGTTCTTTTATTTTGTCGCTAAAGATATTGATTAGTTCGCTAAACTCCAGGGTAGTTTGTAGTGCACTGCTAATATCATAATGATGCAGATTGACTGCTTTAGATGCATCAAAGGTGTTATTACTTACAATGGCCAAGTTTGCAGATTCTTTATTCATGCCTCATACCCCGGTATGTCTTTTTTATTTTGATACTGCTGTTAATGCGGGTTTTGTGCCATGATTGTTATTATCTTTTAATTCAATTATTTACATGGTTGTTTTTGGTGAATGTCAAATTAATGGCAGCGAGTGGGCAAGTTGTTGCCAGTGGGAGCGGCAACGTTATTTGTGATAGAGATTCACTGAAGGTTCAGCAAGTAATCGTAATAATGAGTAAAGTCGACTAATAAAAAGGCTGTTTTTTTGATAATACGGGTGCTAGCATTTGTATAGTGTTTTATAATTAGAGGCTTAGTTTTTAAACTCGATTAATTTAGGATGTAATATGAAGAAAATTTCGTTATTTATTTCGTTGGTTTTATTCTTTTTTTCTGCTGTTGCAACTGCTCACGGGCCAGTTAGAGGAAAAATGACTGCAACACTTTTAATTGATGCGCCAGCTGATAAAGTGTGGGATGTAATTAGTAACTATGATGACATGTCATGGCATCCTGCGATGGCAAGTTCAACTGCTGATAACGGCAATGAAAAGGGCTCTGTTCGTGTTTTAACGCTAAAAAGTGGCGGTACAATTACTGAAAAGTTAAAAGCTTATAAAGCTGATAAAATGTCATATAAGTATAAAATTACTGACATCAGTACTGCAACAACGATTCAACATGCAGGTAAAGATGAAAACGTGCCAGTTCTACCCGTAGAAAACTATCAGGCAACTTTAACTGTAAAAGCTAAAGGTTCAAAATCAGTCGTGACTTGGGTTGCAACATACTACCGTGGCTATGTAAATAACAATCCACCAGAAGAATTAAATGAAGCTGCAGCTGATGCAGCAGTAACTGCTGTTTTAACTGACGGCTTAGTTCATTTAGCACAAAAATTCGATACAGGTGCTAATTCTTCAGAAGTTAAAATTACTATGAAAAGATAGTTTTTTAATGGCTATGTCATCATTAAGTGTTGAAAAGATGAAGTCGCTCTTAAAAGCCCTCTCCAGCAGGAGAGGGCTTAATCTACACTTAACGGTGACATAGCCTTTTTAATTGACTGAAAATAGAAGGGGTGGTTTTTATATTAAAAACCACCCCTTTTTTTATTGTCAGAGAAGACTGTTGTCCTGACATGATTGTATTGATGCCACATGCAACGTCTCTACAATTGATAGGTGGACGTGAAATACGTTCTACAAACAAGTTTATAAACTTGAAATTATTACTAGAGGTAGAATCTTGAAGTCCTTTATTATTGTTCTTTTTAGCCTGTTTTTTAGCGCTTCTTTAGTGGCAAAACCCTATGCATTTATTAGCAATCAACTGGATAATTCAGTTTCTATTGTTGATACCCAGAGTAATCAGCTTGTTAATACGATAACGGTTACAGGTAAGCCGGTTGGTGTTGCTGTTAATAATGCGAAAGCACAGGTGTATATCAGTACGCCTAATGGAAATGGCTTTTCCGTTATAGATATCGCTACTCAGCGTAAAATTCGTAGTGTAAAAGTCGGTGGAGCTTCATTGGGCATTGCAGTTGATGCCAAAGGTGAACGTGTTTTTGTTGCTGACTGGTATGAAAACACGGTATCAGTTTTTGATACACGCACGTTTAAGTTGATGAAAGTTATTCAAGTTGGGAGTTCGCCTTCAGGCATGATGGTGAGTGCCGATAATCGTTGGCTTTATATCGCAAATCGAGTTGATGATACGGTTTCACAGATTGATTTGACTACATTGAAAATCAGAAATACCACAAAAGTAGGGCTGCATCCTTTCGGTTTATCGGTTAATAACTCCGGATCTCGTCTTTATACGGCAAATGTAGAAAGTGATGATGTGACAATACTTGAAACGACTAATTTAAAAAATATAAAGACAGTTAAAGTAGGCGAGCGACCTTATGCAACAGCTTTAGCGTTAAATGATAGTCTGCTTTTTGTCACTAATCAGGATGACAGTACAGTTTCAGTTATTGATACAGCAACAGAAAAAGTTATTTCAGTTATTGAGGTGGGTGAAAAGCCTGAAGGTATTAGCACCGCCCCTGATGACCAGCATGTCTATGTTGCTAACTGGTTTGATAATAATGTCTCGGTGATAGATGCACACACATTAAAAGTGATTGAGACTATTGAAACGGGGGAAGGCTGTAGAGCATTTGGTTTATTTATTTCTGAGTAATCTGCTTATTCCTATGCTAGACTTCAGAAAAAATTACAAAAGGAGCTAAAAATGGCCGAAACAGTAGAAGAGTTAACCGTTACTTATGAAGACGGTGGTATAGAGACGGTTAAAGAATTAGATAAAAAGGTCTTGAGCAAAGGGGCCTGGGCAACGGTTATTTATCGTTATCAGGACTGGAACCGTACTAAAGAAGAGTATGGACCCGATAAGTTTACTATTCGTCGTTATCAAAAACGCAATGGTGAATATTCTCAGAAATCAAAGTTTAATATTTCCAGTGAGAAACAGGCTAAAGAGATTATTGAGGCTTTAACCGACTGGGTAGCAGAAGGTTAGTTGTACATAAATACCCCCAATTCTAAGGGGGTTTGTAGGGTGGGTTAGATTTTTGAGCGTAGCGAAAAAACGTAACCCACCATTTACTTTAGGAAATTCTAACCAATTTAATCAAAGCTTCCTTTACAACGATTTCTATTGTTAAACAATCTTTTGAGCTTCAGAAAAAGCTTCTCTAAAATCCAGATAAACGGGCTTCTCAGAATCTAGCGTTAATTCTAATAACTTATGCTGTACCTTATATTTAATATTACCAACGGCTAAA
>Ga0209495_1000553_pt1 | contig 28981 bp, 34 predicted proteins | sample EN1Hudsemesocosm_FD_184629 | JGI IMG/M metagenome (GOLD analysis project Ga0209495, IMG submission 184629) | Methane-oxidizing microbial communities from mesocosms in the Hudson Canyon - EN1E Hudson Canyon (SPAdes) (version 2) | ecosystem: Environmental > Aquatic > Marine > Cold seeps | place... | reverse complement strand
ACGTCGACCACGTAGCTGGTTGAATCGTTGATAAAGCTGTTTTAGCACAACAGTCACAGTGGTCTTTATGAAACTGAAACTTGAGTGATTAAAGTACTGATTACATCATCTGCCAGATGTTCATCCCGTGCCTGTAGGCGATGGTTTACGATGCTAGGTAGAACTGCTTGGATATCTTCAGGTAAGACGTGTTCACGTTGTTCTATCAATGCCCATGCTTGAGCTGCTCGTAATAAACCTAAACCTGCTCGAGGTGATAGGCCAAAATGGAATATGCCAGAATCACGGCTATGCGCCAAGAGCTGTTGAACATAATCAATAATGGCCGATGAGACATGAATATTTTTCACCGCTGTTTGAATCTCTAATAATTTCTCAGTTGAGCTTACGGCCTGTAATTGTTGCAACATTTGTCTACGGTCATTGCCTAATAATAATTCTTTTTCTGCTTGAGCATCAGGATAGCCAATTTCAATTTTCATTAAAAACCGATCTAATTGTGACTCTGGTAGAGGAAAAGTCCCTATTTGATTTGAAGGGTTTTGAGTAGCAATAACAAAAAAAGGTGAGGGTAAAGTATAGGTTTCTCCTTCAATACTAACTTGACGTTCTTCCATTGCCTCAAGCAAGGCACTTTGAGTACGTGGTGTCGCTCGATTAACTTCATCAGCAAGCAGAAGTTGGCTAAAGATAGGACCTTTATGAAAGCTAAATTGATTAGTTTCACGCTCAAAGATAGATACACCTAAGATATCAGCAGGCAGCATATCACTCGTAAATTGAAGGCGCTGAAAGTCCAAACCTAATACATTAGCAATGGTATGCGCCAAGGTCGTTTTACCTACGCCAGGAACATCTTCAATGAGTAAATGACCTTTGGCTAATAAGCAACTTAGGGCGAGTTTTACTGTGCGCTCCTTGCCTAAAATAATACTGTTTATAGATTGTAAAATAGGGGTGACGTCAGCAGAGTACATTCTATGGGTCCTTTAAGAAGTGTGACCGATATTGTGGCACAGACAATAATGATTAGGGGTGATTTATTCGATATTTTCATGGGCTGCTAATAAATAAGATGCTTCAAGTTGACATATAGCGTAAAACAAAACAGGATAGTCCTTGTTATCAACATTAACAGGGACAGATTTAAAGATGGAACTACCGTATAAAAACGAAAAAAAGCTATTTATTATTAGCTGCGTTATTGCAGCTATTTTTTGGTTACTTATTACTGCTGTTACATTAGGAACAGTATTTATTTACCTCCTATTACTCTATTTATTCTTTCTATTTGCTCATTCAGCATTTATTAGTCACTTGAAAGGTAACGGAGTACGAATTACCGAAGAACAATTTCCCGATTTATATCAATCATTGGTGAGAAATAGTGAAAAAGTAGGTCTACACCATGTACCTGAGGCCTATATATTAAGAACAGACTTCTTTAATGCTCTAGCGACTCGATTTAGAGGACGTAACTTTGTTGTATTATTTTCTGATGTGGTCGATGCCTTAGAGACTCAACCCGGTGCGATAGATTTTTATATTGGTCATGAATTAGGTCATTTACATCGTAAACATTTACAGTGGGGTCCATTCTTAGTTTTTGCTGCATGGGTACCACTTCTAGGGCCTGCATATAGACGAGCTCAAGAATACACCTGTGACCGTTATGGGGCGATGTGCTGTAATGATGATGCCGATGTTGTTGCTGCAATTTCAACAATGTCAGCAGGTGATACACGTTGGACTTCACTAAATTTAGATGCTTATTTAACACAGATTAATGAAACCAGTGGTTTCTGGATGTCATTTAATGAATTAAACAATGATTATCCATGGTTAACAAAGCGCATGGCTGCGGCTTTATTTTTTCGTCAAGACAAAGAGATTAGTTTCCCAAGTAGACATGGTTTTGCATGGTTCCTGTCTGCCTTTATTCCTCGTTTTGGTGGTGGTCCCGTTGTATCCATGATCATTGCGATGGTCATTGTATTTTATCTGGCAATTACTGCTGCAGTCGCTATTCCTGCCTATCAGGACTATATCGATAAGGCAGAAAATGCATCAGAAAACATATCTATCCAAATGGAACTGGAACAGGCCTATCAAGTAGCTTTGCCATTACAAGACAAAATGGATTTATATGCTAAGGTTAATGAAGGCGCATGGCCTACATCGTTAGATGAAATTGGTGTTTCTCAACAGGAATTAGCCGATTCATCAGGACGTTATGAAATTGATATATATGATGAAGGTATTATTGGTATTGAAGTGTGGACGAATGGTGAAGGAGAACAATACCTTGTTATTGAACCAATGGTAGATGAAGAAAATGGTGACATTGTCTGGGTTTGTTATGGGCAAGATATTGATGAGGAAATATTACCGCTAGAATGCCAGTAAACCACGCTGCCATTTTAAAAAAGCCCTTATCTTCATTTGGAGGTAAGGGCTTTTTTATGGTTCATCATTGAAGGTGTAGATTTCATACGTCGTTCCTATGATAAAAATCGTCATCCTCGAGATCTTTTATCGAGGATCTATGACGGTTACACTAGACTCCCGCTTAAAATCTGCGGGAGTGACGCAAAAGTGTAAACCTATATCTTCATGTATTTTGGGTATATAGTTTAAAGGGCTTTTAATCTGTTATTGGTATCTCTACTTTCTTTAATAAAAGCATTGCCGACCCCGTAATCAACTGTTTTGGCCAATCTATCGTAAAGTACCACATTGACGGTTGCAGACAAGTTCATGCTGCCGACAGTAGGAATATATAACACTACATCAGCTTTATCGATAATATCTTGGCTAAGAGAGCCATCTTCGGGGCCAAAAATATACAGTGCATTTTCTGGGTGTTGATATTCGGGTAAGGGACTCGCATTTTCTGCAAATTCAACACATATGATGGTGACATCATCTGCAACGGCATCAATCAGACAATGGGTTTGAGTTATTGGTATGCCCCTACCCAGTTTACGACTCATATCCATTGAACGACCACTTCGCTCAATAGCACGAGGATAGCGATTACCCGTGTATAAAACCTGATCAACGCCATAATTGCCTGCAGCACGCAATACTGAGCCAACATTATCAGGGCTTTTAGGATTGATTAGTCCGATACTAATTTTTGGTGTTTTCATTAATACAAGTTTCCAGCATGTTCTAAATAAGTGAGATAAAGGCGTACGTCAAATTCTAACTGATGATAGTCAGGTTCCATATAGGTGCAGAGTTTATAAAACGCCTTATTGTGCTCTTTTTCTTTTAAATGAGCGAGCTCATGTACCGCGATCATTCTGAGAAACTCAATAGGTGCTTTTTTAAACACCGAACCGATTCGGATTTCATTTTTCGCTTTCAGTTTATTACCTTGAACACGTGATATAAAAGTATGTAGACCTAATGCCTGATGTAATACATCTAATTTATCATCATAGACAATTTTACTAAGTGGACTGGATTTACGAATGAACTGGTTTTTTAAGTCAGTAACATATGAGTACAGTGCTTTATTGTTTTTAATATCGTGGGTGATAGGGTATTTTTTTAACAGTAGATTAGCTAATGTTCCTTTTGCTATTAATGCCTTAACTTGCTCTACAACATCGTCTGGATAACCGTTTAAATACTTTAACTTGCTCATTGAAAGTGTAATACTCGCTGGCAATTTGTTGTGGTTACTAACCCAATATCCTCAGCATTCTCAGAACGAACTTCGGCTAATGCACTTAATATTGCGGGAATGTTCTCAGGTGTATTTCTTTTATCTTGCAACTCTAATAACGGCATGTCTGGGGCATCGGTTTCTAAAACTATGCTTGATAAAGGTAGTTCAGAGAATAATGACCTCAGCCGAGTAGATCGGGGATGAGTAATGGCTCCACCAACCCCAAAAACAAAACCTAATTGTTGATATTGTTCGGCTTGTTGCATGCTGCCATTAAAGGCGTGAACAATGCCTCCGTTAACAGGATACTTTTTGAGCAAACTGATAGTTTGGTCATGGGCTTTTCTGACGTGCAACAATACGGGAAGTTGGCTTTGTTGAGCTATTTCTAATTGTGCCGAAAACAGAGAAATTTGTGCTGTTTTATCATGATTGGCCAGATAAAAATCTAGACCGATTTCACCAATGGCAAGAATATTATTATTGGCGATATATTTTTTTAGTAAAAGAATATGTTCTGGCTGATGACTATCCATAAACATCGGATGTAGTCCTAAGGCAGGATGTAAGGCTTCGGATTGGCTACAAATCTCAATTAATTTATCCCATTTATTAGCTTCTACACCTGGGACAATAATATCTTTAACACCTAATTTTTGACAATGTGACAAGATATTTTCACGATCAATCTCAAATTGTTCAAAATCAAGGTGGCAATGACTGTCAATTAGATGCATCATTAAACGCTAATATTCTATTGTTGGACAAAAATGATGAAAGATGAAAAAAGTCGAGCAGGTTTTGCTCATGAAGTGGTGATGATGAATTTGGCTATTTTTCATTTATTATTGCCCGTTGCTGCATTAAGTAGTGGCTATATTAGTATATTTCTCAGCTTAGCATTAATTGGTTCAGCCGTAATGATATTTTGGGTTGCCCGACGAGCAAAGCAAATCGAGGATGTTGCTCTGGTACAGACACATTGGAAATTAGCTTGGAAAAGGTGTCATTTACTTCTTCTTAGTTATGCAGTTTCAAGCGTTATTATGTTGTTGGGGTTACTACTTGCATCATTACAAGTAGATCAAAATATGTTCACAATTATGCTGGTGGTTTTTAGTCGCATTGCCGCTGTTCCAATAGTCTTAATGGTATTAGTACTACTTGTAATGGAAACAACGGCATTATCACAAGCAAGACAAGGTGAAATCCCTACAAAATCATAAAGTCTATAAGGACAAATATTAGAAATCCAGAACTGGCTATAAAACCTGTTAAAGGTATCCAGTTTGGGAAGTTAATACTGTCTTGGGTTGTAGGAATACGTTTTTTTATTTTCAATAAGGCAAGGTTAATCATTGAAAATATACATAGCATTATAAGTGAGGTTATCTCTGCCAGAGTTGAGAGTTGACCAACTAAAGCTAAAACAAGCACGGTTATAGTTGCGATAAGGGTTGCTAAGAGTGGCGTTTGGCTTTTGGGATGTACATAACTGAGTATTTCTGGGAGCTGGCCTCGTGAACCTAGACCATACATAACCCTTGAAGCCATAATCATTTGAATTAAAGCGCCATTGATAATAGCTAGTAAACCAATGACGCTGATTAATGTTGGATTATTCCCTGTGAAATGTTGGTATATATAAGCGAGTGGTGCTTCAGTTTGTGCTAATTGTTCAGGTGAAACAGCAAGCACTGCTGTAGTCATTATCAACATATACAAAACAGTCGTAATTGCTAGGGTGAGCAATATCGCTAATGGCAAGTTGCGTTTTACATCTTTTATTTCTTCGGCAACATCAACCATATCTTCAAAGCCGATAAATGCATAAAATGCGAGCAATGCACCAGCGAAGATGACTGACCATTGATTAAAGTCAGCACTAGGTATGAGTGTTAATGACAATGTCTCTAAATCTACAGTTGTTCCAGAAAGACTGACAGCGATAATGAGTAATAAACCGCCAATTTCAATTACGGTGATTGAGGCGGCTAGTGATACTGAGGTTGATATGCCCCATGCGGCGATGCCACCAAGTAGGCCAACGGTACAGATGATAATTATTATTCTATCGAGATCAATAAACTGATGTAAATAACCTACAAAGCCATTAACTAGTGCTGATGCTGATACTAATCCAGCAACAATAACGAGTAGGCCGGTCAGCGTGGAAAGCTTTTTCGAGGCAAACCCTTCTTGTATATATAAGGCAGCACCAGCAGCTTGTGGATAACGCCCAGATAATTCAGCAAATGACATCGCAGTCAGTGTGGCCATAAAGGATGCGATTAAAAAGGATAGTGGAGCAAAATAACCTGCAATACCGGCAAGCTCGCCAACAAGGGCATAGATGCCTGCTCCGATAGTCGTGCCTAAACCATAAAGCACCATTTGAGTTAAAGATAAGCTTCGTTTTAAACCGGTTTTATTGGACAAGGCTTAGTCCTTCGCCACGTGGATCGCTGGCAGCGGTGAGTGTATTTGCTGATTTAGATTGTATGATGACTTGCATATTGCCGTATTGTCGGTTCAGTAATTTAATCTCATGACCACGTTGCTGTAATTTTTCTAGATCTTCAGTATTAAAACCTACAGATTCAACTTGGACTTTATTGGGCAAATATTGATGATGAAACCTTGGTTGCGAAACGATTACTTCAGCATCACGTCCATCAATAAAATCTAAAATACCTAGCAGTACCATGGTGATTATTCGGCTGCCACCGGGGGTGCCTATAATCATGAGACGGTTTTCATTTTCAATAAAAGTAGGCGTCATACTTGATAAAGGACGTTTGTTGGCTTCAATCGCATTAGCCTTATTACCGACAAGTCCATACACATTAGCTGAGCCAACTTGTGCAGAAAAGTCATCCATTTCATCATTCAGTAAGACGCCAGTGCCTTTGGCGATAAACCCTGAACCAAAGGGATAATTGATACTTAATGTGGCTGAAACACGGTTACCTTCTTTATCAATAATAGAAAAGTGAGTTGTATCCTCACCTTTAGTTATATCGGTATTTTCTAGATTGATATTAGCTGTGGCATGTTGAAGGTTAATGCTGTCAGCTAGTTCTTTGGCATAGACTTTTGAGGTCAGTTTTTGTGTTGCAACGGTGATGAAATCATCATCACCTAAGTATTGGCTTCGGTCAAAATAAGCACGACGCATTGTTTCTACAATAAGGTGTTGTCGTTGAGTCGAATCTGCTGTTGAGAGTGGTAGCTGTTCAAGTTGATTTAACATTGAGCTTAAAACAATACCACCAGATGAGGGAAGTGCCGCCGAGGTAATGGTGTAATCTTTATAAGAGCTTGTAATAGGTGTACGTTCTTTAATTTGGTATTTATGTAAGTCTTGTAAAGTCCATATTCCACCGGCATTTTGCACGCCTTTAATCAGCTTTTGTGCAATTTCACCTTGATAAAAACCATCGCGGCCATGCTCAGCAATGTGTTCTAATGTTTTGGCTAAGTCAGTCTGAATAATAAGTGTATTTATTTCTGGGACTTGCCCATTACGTAAAAATATTGCTTGGGCGTCAGCTGATTTATTAAGTACATTGACTCGAAAGCCTGCTAACTTTTGATACTGAGAAGATACTTTAAACCCCTGTTTGGCATAACGAATGGCTGGGGCTAATGTTTGTTTTAAAGAGAGCTGACCATATTTCTTACTAAGATGATCTAGGGCTGCAGGTACTCCAGGTATCGCCGCTGCCAATGGCCCATCAAGGGAAAGGCGTTTATTGATAATGCCATTTTTATCAATATACATATCTTGATGGGCGGCACTAGGAGCTGTTTCTCGACCATCTATCATGGTTTGAAAGCCATCACTAGCCCGATGAAGCAACCAGAAACCGCCACCACCTAACCCTGACCCAGATGGCTCAACGACAGCCAATGCAGCGCTCACAGCGATGGCAGCATCAAATGCATTACCACCCTGATTTAAAATCTCAAATCCAGCTTGTGTAGCTAAAGGATGGGCTGTTGCAATGGCAGCCTGTTTATTTTCACTGCCAATTGTATTGGCACTAAAAAACAAGCAGATTACAACAAGAAATAGTTTCATATTAGCGATGTTGTTTTTGCAGTGATGCTTGGCGTTGGTTTTCTTTATGTTGTTGTTTTTCTGCACGGTGAGTAGCAATTGTTTTAGCGGAATCAGCACCGATATGAGCTTCACCACGAAGTTCTGCTAGTTTCATTTGTTTCTCCCGTTCTGTAAAACGCGCTTTTTGATCAGCAGTGGTTTTATCAAAACAATGCGGGCAACTTACACCATGCTGATATTGTTCACTTAGTTTATCTTCTTCAGTGATAGGCAGGCGGCAAGCATTACATTGATCGTAAATGCCTTTTTCAAGTTGGTGATTAACGGTAATGCGTTCATCAAAGACATAACATTCCCCTTCCCATAAAGTGTCTTCTTCAGGCACTTCTTCAAGATATTTTAAAATACCACCTTCGAGATGGTAGACCTCTTCAAAACCTTGTTCTTTCAAGTAAGCTGTTGATTTTTCACAACGAATACCACCGGTACAGTACATGGCAACTTTCTTGTTTTTGTTCGGATCAAGATTGTCTTTTACATATTGTGGAAATTCACGAAAACTTTCAGTATCTGGGTTCAGTGCATTTTTAAAGGTACCAACCTGTACTTCATAGTCATTACGAGTATCAACCAAAACAACATCAGGATCACTAATTAGTGCATTCCAATCTTTTGGTTTAACATAAGTTCCGACAACATGTTTTGGATCGATGCCTTCGACCCCCATGGTGACAATTTCTTTTTTGAGTTTTACTCTAGTGCGTAAAAATGGCATCTCTTCAGTAAATGATTCCTTATAGCTGAGCTCAGCAAGACGCTCATCACTACGAAGAGTGTTAAGTAAGGCATCAATATCTTTGCGTGATCCTGCAACAGTACCGTTTATTCCTTCTTTTGCTAATAGCAATGTGCCGCGAACATTATGAGACTGCATAAAATCAAGAAGTGGGGGTTTTAAATCGACATAATTATCTAGTGTGACAAATTTATACATGGCACAGACAACGACTTGAGACATAGTTATTCCAAAGATTAATATTTAAATTAAGACCATTTTACGTTGAATTGTGAGTCTTGTCCTGCAACAAGGTATTTTGAAATATATTAAAAAGCGTAGTGATGTGAACTGGTTACGAAAAAAACTCTTAATAAGTGTATGATTGAAAAACGACGGATATAGATAGTTTAATTTGTGAGGTCAATATGGTCAGCACAAAAAATGTAAAGGATGATAATAAACAGTGGCATCAAGAGCATGTGCTGTGGAAGAAAGAAATAGTGCAGTGGCAACATGAAATTGAAAAGTTATTAGCTTTATTATATCTATTAGAGCGCGCATTACCTGAACATACATCGTCCTTAGATCAGCATACTGTATTGATTGATGAGCATGATCGAATTGTTAGTCAATATGAATCTGGAATGGATGAGAGTGGCATTTCAGCAGACCCTACGTTCAAATCGATAGAGGAACAGGCTGAATTTCATCAAAAACTATCTAAATCACATGATAATGCTAAACAGCAGCATGTCATCTTAAAACAGCGTTATGTTGATGAGATGGAAAAATTTAGGGAATTAGCTAAACAACTATTGGATAAATGTTAATTAGGCTAGATTAGCCTGCCCACTGGCGAACCCGCCCAGTATCAATATGAATAAAATCAGATTTTGGGTAATAACCCACACCGCCAGTTTGAAGATCTAGTGCAGTCGAGCGAAGTGCTGACAAGTTACGGCCTGGTAAGCGGATATCTATCGCCTTACCTTGCATATGCAAACTCTTTTTAGCAACACCTGAACTTTTATAACTTAATTGGGCATTACTCTTAGGAGAACGGTAGCCAGAAATAACATGAAAAGGTTGTTTACCATTCATTTTATGGTGAAGAAGGTTAAGTAAATCAATTAAGTGGTTATCCATCTCATGGGTATCACCTGTACGATGATCACGAAGGACTCGATTAATAGCGTGTAATTCACTAGTTTGATATTGACCTTCAGCCCAGTATGTTGCATTAAGGCTTTCACCTGTATGAAGATTTAGTAATGATAGTTTGCGTTCAGGGTGTGTCAGTAAATTTGCGAAAGCACTTGGCATAGCAAGGCTGGTTGTTGCACCTAAACCTAGCTGCAAAAACCGTCTTCTTGATGTGTGAGCATCTAAAACTAAATTGTCTTTTTTATCAATTTCAAACGACATTAATAACCCTCAAACGTAGTAATTATTTTGGCATAACTTATTAAGTATAAACAATTTTTATACCTAATTACAATAGTTTAGCCATTCGTTCATCACGCTGATAAACATCTGGGGAGAATATTACGTCATCACCATCGATCGATACTGTGAAGTAAACCGCATAAAGTGATAATGGTGTCTGAAGCTTGAGACCACGATTTTGTTTACTATCAATCATGTCACTTATTGTTTGCTTGGCTGTTGGTTTTGCTAGACTGAAATTTGCTAGCGCAATAGGATCTTCAACTCGGATACAACCAGAACTTAGAGAGCGCTTAGTTTCTGAAAATAGCTCACGGTGAGAGGTGTCATGGAGATAAATACTCCATTTATTTGGAAACAGAAACTTCAATTTACCTAAGGCATTATTATCACCGGGATCCTGCCTTAAGATATAAGGGAAGTTCGATTTTGTAACGGATTGCCAATCTATTAAATAGGGATCGTGTTCTATTCTTTGACCATTTTCATTTGTGAAAACACGAATATTCTTGAGATAAAAGTAATTAAAATCATCTTGTTGCTTTGGTAATAAGTCTAACCTTGCTAATTTTCTAGGCACATTCCAAAAAGGATTAAAAACGAGGTGATTCATCTGTGACGAAAAACTGGGTGTAGGTCTATTTTTTCGCCCCACAATCACTTTCATGATTAGCTCTTCATTACCTTCATTTATTGCTCGTAATTTGTAATTGGCTAAGTTGATAATGAGGTAACGGTTGCCTAAATTCTCTGGCATCCAGCGATGGCGTTCTAAGGTGACTTTAATTTGTTGAAGTCTATCTTGAGCTGAAATATTCATAGCTTTGCGGGTTTCAGAACCAATAATGCCATCTATTTTTAAACCGTGTGTTTTCTGAAAATGACGAACGGCTTGCTCTAAAAAAGGGTCATAATCTTGGGCATTTTTTTTAGTACAGAGAACAAGTTCTTTATCTGAAAAAACTAATCGTTCTCTAATTAAGATAATATTTTTATGCCGGTCGCCGGGAGTAATTAGTGGCATTGTAGGTATTTTAGACCAGCCGCCACGACTGACAAAACTCTGATAGCGTGCCAATGTTTCAATTAATTTGTGATATTCAGTTGTATCAGGAATAAGAGAGTTGAGTTGTGATTTTAGGTGAGGAGACAGTAAAGCCTGTTGTAAAAACTCAATACTATTGAAGTGAGCTTGAGGAATAAACCAGTCAGGATCAGCAATATTGGCTTGTAGTTGACCAACGGTAAGGTCGTGAATTAACTTTAATAGACCATCTGTTAACAGTATCTCAAACTGTTGGGCGGATATATCGTCTTGGGATGGATCTAGATGTTCTAATAGAGCTAGATGGTAATGAGTAGGATCTAAACCATGTTTAGCTGAACCAGAAATAAAGTCTAAAGCATCATGAGCCTGCTCGGTTAACTGCTGATTGTCGAGCCAGATATGATTTGGCTGACGATAAAAATGACTGAGTGAGACGGTATCAATATTGAGAGAATTATTGTTTTCGTAATCTTCTAGCCATGAGAGGTTCATCGCCAGTAGAGGCGAGCAGAGACTACTGATTAAAAATATGCTTATCCAAGCAATGTTTCTATATGCATTCACTGTATGGCTGTTCTTCCAAAATTCCTTTTAAGCATCATCACACTTTGAACAATGTTGGGTCAAGTACCTTTTGATCTAGACTTGATTAATAGCCATAAAAAGAAAGGGCCACCGAGTAGTGTTGTAATAACGCCTACGGGAATTTCTGCTGGCGCAATAATCAGTCTAGAAATGGTATCGCATATAATTAGGAACGAGCCGCCAAAAAGTAAACTAGCAGGGGCTAACCAGCGGTGGTCACTACCAATTAATAATCGACAGATATGAGGAACCATCATGCCGATAAAACCAATCGGGCCACATAAGGCGACGATAGCACCCACACATAGTGATGTTACAAAAAAGAGACTATAGCGGATCTTTTGCACTGATACGCCTCGGCTGAGAGCAATATCATCGCCAGCCATCAATAGGTTTAACTCACGAGTAAGCCATAATATAGCTGCAATACAGATACTAACAAAAGGTAGTAGTTGCAGGATATCTTGATATCCGACAGTGGTTAAACTTCCCATCAACCAACGTAAAATTTGGAATGAATCTGTCAAATTACTAAGGTATTGAGTAAACAAAATTAGGCTAGAAAAGAAAAAGCTAATGGCTACGCCTGTTAGCAATAATGTTTCTGGTGAAAAACCGTTTTGATAACGACTAATACTATAAACAAAGCTGATTGCGATTAATGCACCAAGAAATGCTGCAAAGGCACCGCCATCCAGTCCGAGTAGGGTGAAACTAAAACCAAGATAAACATAGATTGCTGCACCGAGTGAAGCGCCACTGGCGACGCCAAGCGTAAATGGTGTTGCTAAAGGGTTATGGAACATGGCTTGGAATACCATGCCACACAAAGCTAAACCCGCACCCGCTATAAAAGCAAACAAGACTCTAGGGAGACGTAATTGCGTCAGAATATGATGCGCAATAGCTGGATCTTCAACGGTTAAGCCAAGATAGGGGCTGACAAATAGAATGCATAGCGCTGTTAAAGCAATAATAATCAGTATCTTGACTGGCTTCATTGCTCGTCACCTATTTTAAGCTCACTTGGCAGTGCAACGACAGCACCTGTTTGAGGATGTGTAGTAAATACAAACTGTTGCTCATAAAGAGCTTGTAAGCGAGAGGTTTCTAATAGTTCAGATGATGGCCCATGCCATATGTTTTTACCCTGTTTGAGGGCTAAAATATGCTTACTATGTTGAGCTGCATGGTTTAAGTCATGACTCACTTCAATAATGCTGATGTTATGTTGTTGATTCAGGTTTTGAATCAATTGGTGAACTTCAACTTGATGATGGGGATCTAGAAAACTAGTTGGTTCATCTAGTAATAATAACGGTGTTTGCTGACATAATGCTGCAGCAATCATGACGCGTTGTGCCTCACCACCACTTAGTGTCTCCATCTGGCGGTGAAGGAAATCTTCAGTATTGGTAACAGAAGCGGCATGCTCTAATGCCTGTTGATCATCGCTGGACCAATCTGAAAATGCCGAATGATAGGCATAGCGTGCCATCTTAATGAAGTCGATAACGTTAAAGTTAAGCTGTTGGCCATGAGCTTGAGGAACGTAACTTACCTGACGGGCAAGTTCTTTTTGAGATAACTCGGATAATGATTGTTGATTGAGATTTATGACACCTTCTTTGGTTTGAATAATGCCCATTAATGCTTTTAATAGTGTACTTTTACCTGCACCATTTGGGCCTAAAATACACAGGTAATCACCTTGTTCAAGCTGAAAGCTAATTGAAGATAATAAGGGCTTGCTTGCAATGGAAACAGAGAGTTTTCTGACATCTAATAATATTGTCATAGTCTCTGTTTATTCCAGTCTATTTCAGGATGAATTATTTTTGCCATTTTATCGAGTAGTTGGAAAATTCGTGGGCCAGGAATGGTGGCATAGTTTTCTTCAATGATGTGAACACGGTTATTTTTAACAGCATTCACATAGCTTAAGTTCTGCCACTGCTGCTTTACTTGCTCAATATTAGCATTATGATCTGATGCTTCAGGGAAAATATCAATAATGACATCAGGATTTAGTTGCAGAATTCCTTCAACAGAAAGTGAAGGTACTTTTAAATGTGTAGCCTGATAACTATTTTGTCCTCCAGCAAGATTAATTAAATCATTATAGAAGTCATGCTGGCCTGCGATATAGACTGTTTTCACCTGTTCACCGCCAGTACTATGCCCCATTGTGACCATTACTTTAGGGCGATTTAAAGTTGCTACTTTATGTCTAACAGAACGAATTTTTTGATCAATTTGGCTCAGAAGCTGCTGGGCTTGTTGTTGCTGATGTGTTGCCTTGCCGATGGCTGAAATACTTTCTGTAATGTCTGATAGTGTTGCATTATGTACAGCAAGGGTCGGGATGTTCAGTTGTTGTAGTTGCTTGATTGTTTGCTGTTGCGTTGCGACTAAAATAACTAAATCAGGTTGAAGTGCAACAATAGCTTCTAGGTTAGGGTCAATAAATCCACCGACTGTAGGCAAGAATTTAACTTGGGTAGGGTAATCGCAATACTTTGTTACCGCGATCACCTTTTCATCTAAGCCGATGGCAAACGCTATTTCTGTAATATTAGGGGCGAGTGTAATAATGCGTTGCGGCACTATCTGGGATGATTTCTTATTGAGTGGTGACTGCTTAAGTCCGACCATTGCCACAATTAAGATAATCAAAAATAAGATAAGTGGCCAAAATTGGCGCATTAGTTTGAACCTTGGATAAAAACGACTATTATAATGACATATTAAATTTCAAACATGAGAAAACAGTGAAACATTTACAGCAAATTTTTGATAATGCAGATAAATTATATTCGATGGATGATATTGATGGTGCTTTGACCCGTTTGGCGGAGTCATTAACAAAGCAGTTTGCTAGCTCAAATCCACTGTTTTTATGCGTTATGAATGGTTCGGTATTAACGACCGGACATTTATTACCAAAGCTAAACTTCCTTCTCGAATTAGATTATATTCATGTCAGTCGATATGGGGATAAAACAGTAGGTGGAATACTTAACTGGTTTCATAAACCAGCCACCGATTTAACAGACCGAACCGTTATTCTTGTTGAAGATATTTTTGATGAAGGCGTTACAGTAAAAGCATTACGAGAGTACTGCGAGCAAGCGGGTGCAAAATCTGTCGACTGTGTAACGCTTATCGATAAATTGCATGACAATAAAGTCGGTGTGTTACCTGAGTTCATAGGTTTAACAGTACCTAATCGTTATGTATTTGGTTTCGGTATGGATTACCAAGGTTATTGGCGTAATGCGCCAGGTATTTATGCCGTTAAAAAGGATGACGAATCATGACCTTAGCGATTATTGGTGGTACAGGTTTAAGTTCGTTAGAGGGCTTAGATATTGCCGAACAGAAGGTGATTGATACGCCATTTGGTCAGCCTTCAAGTGTTTTATCGATGGGTAAACTTCAGGGGAAATCAGTTGTATTCTTACCTCGCCATGGTGAGAAGCATACACTGCCACCACATAAGGTTAATTATCGAGCAAATATCTGGGCACTACATTCAATGGGTGTTAAAAAGATTATTGCTATCGCCGCAGTAGGAGGGATTCGTAATGACATGCCACCAGGTAGCTTAGCCGTTCCCGATCAAATTATTGACTATACCTATGGGCGTGAACAAAGTTTTTTTAGCGATGATTTCACTGCAGATAAGCATATCGATTTCACTTATCCTTATGATGCAACAGTTAGAGAAAGTATTTTACAAGCGGGTAAAAATAAGCAAATAGAGATGATTGATGGCGGATGTTATGGCGCTACTCAAGGACCTCGGTTAGAAACTGCGGCAGAAATCAAACGAATGACACAAGATGGCTGCGCGATGGTGGGCATGACGGGAATGCCTGAGGCCTATTTAGCTCGAGAGTTAGACATACCCTATGCAACATGTGCATTGATGGTGAACTGGGCTGCAGGTTTAACAGCGGGAACTATTACTATGGATCAGATTGAAAAAACCCTTGCTGGTGGGATGGCTCAGGTTAAGCAGTTATTAGCCGAGCTTATTCAGCAGTCGTAGATGCCGCTTCTGTAGGTAAGGAAAATGATTCTAATGCTTCTTCAGTTGCTTGCACGTCTACGGGCGTATCAATAGGCGTCAACTGTAAGATCGCACCCAGTTTAGGGTGATCAAAAAAGTACAGTTTTTTACTTCGAATTCGGCGAGATTCTTTTAGGTTGGGATTACGGGCTACATCAATAATATCTCCATCAGGCGAGACATCAGACCAGCTAGTGACAGGAATCATATTTTCTTTTAACCATAAATCGAGTGCAGCATGTAAGTATGTTGATTTATAAAGTCTAATTGAACCTTCAATGAGTTCATTTTCAGAATTCACCGCCACTGCTTGAGCATGACGCTTTGTCATGATCGGTTGTTGCCATGCTTGATGATAGTGCACTTGATAGCGAGGCGACCTGTTTAGGCGAGACTCATAGCTTAAAAGTGATTCATTCTCAGCAGGTTGAATGATTTGTGAAGCTGTTTGATGGTTTAGTTCAACAGGTTCAATATCAATCATTTCTGGCCACTGTTCGTCAGTAATTGTATCAATTTGTTCAAAAACGATAAGCTCAACGTGATACCACTGCTGTGCATGACTATTAATGCTGAAGGCTAATAGTGATAGAGCAAGGAGACATTGTGATAATAAATGTGATTTCATAGCTAAAGTATAATCCCTTAAGTGGTGTCTATTGTCTAACTTCACTAAGCAAATGTCCAAATTTTATCTTGAATTTATGACCAATCCATCACGATATACTGTTATTATCACTTTTTATGTTGATCGAAACTTAAGGAGAAAATAATGGAAGGTTTTTCTGCGTTTGTACTTTTATTGCTAGCCCTTGCGGCGGTTGGGGTATATTGGAGTGTTCAATCTGTTCAACAAGGGCGTGAATATACGGTTGAACGTTGGGGACGCTACACACGAACATTGAGACCAGGACTTAACTGGATTATGCCTGTTTATGATTCTATTGGTGCCAAAATTAATATGATGGAGCAGGTGCTTGATGTTCAGTCACAAGAAATTATCACTAAAGATAATGCGATGGTGCGCGTTGATGGTGTGGTGTTCTTCCAAATAATGGACGCTGCAAAAGCGGCGTATGAAGTGAATAATTTAAATCATGCTATTTTGAATTTAACCCAAACTAATATTAGAACGGTAATGGGTTCAATGGATTTAGATGAATTATTATCTAAACGTGATGAAATCAATGCTCGCTTACTCAGTGTGGTGGATGATGCTACGACGCCATGGGGAGTTAAAGTAACGCGTATTGAAATTAAAGATATTGCACCACCTGCTGATTTAGTTGAAGCAATGGGTCGTCAGATGAAGGCGGAACGTGAAAAACGTGCCAATATCCTAGAAGCGGAAGGTTTCCGTCAAGCAGAAATTTTAAAAGCTGAAGGTGAAAAACAAGCGGTTGTATTAGATGCTGAAGGTCGACGTGAAGCAGCATTTCGTGATGCTGAAGCACGTGAACGTATGGCTGAGGCGGAAGCACGTGCAACATTTGTTGTGTCAGAGGCGATTGCAAAAGGTGATATTCAGGCTATTAATTACTTTGTTGCTCAGAAATATATTGAATCACTTAAAGATGTTGCATCAGCAGAAAATAGTAAAGTTATCTTTATGCCACTCGAAGCAAGTAGCGTTATTGGCTCATTAGGTGGTATTGCTGAATTAGCTAAAAACACATTTAAAGGACAGTAAATTATGGAGTTATTTGTAGCTGATTTTTGGCATTGGTGGATGCTCGCTGTTGTTTTAGTGATTATTGAAATCTTAGCACCGACTTTTTTTGCATTTTGGCTGGCAATAGCTGCTTTTATAACTGGGGCCGGAGTATATGTATATCCAGAAATGCCATGGGAGTTTCAAGTGTTTTTATTCGCCATTTTTTCTGTGGTAACTACGATCGCTTGGCGACATTATTATAGTAAAAACCCAATTGCCACAGATGAGCCTCTATTGAATCGTAGAGGAGAACAATATATCGGCCGTATTATTACTTTGAAAGAGGCCATTATCGATGGACAAGGTAAGGTTAATGTCGATGATTCTACCTGGAAGATTGAAGGTGATGATTGTCCTGCAGGCACTAAAATAAAGATTGTTAGTGTTAATAATGTAGTATTTCAAGTTGAGATTATTAGTTAATCTATGACTGCATTTTTTAATACAGGTTTAAGTCAACAGGAGTTTCTTGAGCAATATTGGCAAAAGAAACCCTTGTTGATTCGGCAAGCATTTGCAGACTTTGAATCCCCTATAACACCAGATGATTTAGCAGGACTTGCATGTGAGCCTGAAATCGAGTCACGCTTGATCGAAGAGCATGGTGCTGAAGGTTCTTGGCAAGTGACGAATGGACCTTTATCAGAAGAAGATTTTTCTCGCCTACCAGCTACACATTGGACAATGCTTGTTCAAGATGTAGACAAACACTTACCAGACCTACAATATTTACTTGATCCCTTTCGGTTTATTCCTGATTGGCGTCGTGATGATTTAATGATTAGTTTTGCACCTGAGCATGGCACAGTAGGCCCGCATACTGATGGTTATGATGTGTTTTTATTGCAAGCAATGGGTTCACGTCGTTGGCAAATTGGTAATAAAGCCATTCATGAAGCAAGGTTGATTGATGGGCTTAAATTACAGATATTGGCCGAGTTTGATCCGGATGAGGAATGGGTATTAGAACCCGGCGATATATTGTATCTACCACCTCATTTTGCTCATCATGGTGTGGCTCTTAATGATGGTATGACTTTCTCCTTTGGTTTTCGGGCACCTAGTCGAACTGATATTTTAGATTCAGTTATCAATACGATGCTGGAACATGAAATGGGTAAAGGACGTTATACCGATCCAGATTTATTGATCTCAGATAATCAAAGTGAAATTAATGATGAGGCTATAGCAAGGTTAAAGCAGTTGTTACATCAAACTATTGATGAAGCAGAACCCATTTTAGCGAGTGCTTTAGGTAAATTTGTAACGGATACAAAATCCAGTTTGCTGAATGTGGCAGAAGAGTCATTATCAGACTCAGCAACACTCGATGAGGTCAATGCTGAATTTGAGCGGGGGAATAGTTTAAGTCGAAACTTATATTATCGTTTTGCTTGGACTTTGAGTGAAGCGGGTGGTCAATTGTTTATGGCTGGCGAAGCGTATTGTTTAGATATAAATGGGCGGGAAAACTTGCCAGTTTTAGCTGAGAATACGCAGATAACACTTGCTGATTGGCAGCACCTAAAACAAGATGTGCCATCAGCAAATTTATTATGTCAGTTGATTACAGAAGGTGGTTGGCTCTGGCAATCTGAATAATTATTTCTGTTTAGTACGAGTAAAGTCTGTTTTATGACATTTAGGACATGGTGGAATACGACTTGTCTTTTTGAAGTGCATTAATGTGCCACAGTTTTGACAAGCGAGTGTTCCGATACTTGTAATTTCACCAGTTCGGTACTCTTGAGAACGCTTTGCTTGAGCGGCAAGTTGCGCAAGCTCTAAACGAGTTTTATCCGCTACTTTAGCAAAAACTTCTAAAACTCTATCTTCGATTAATTCAAGATCAAAGTTAAACCACGACGATAATTCTTCACCCGTATGCTCTAGATGTTCAGCAGCATCATGTAGATCACGACGTAAATAATTGCCCAGTTTTTCAGCTTCTTCTTTAGTGACTTCTTTTAATTCAACAGCTTGCTGTTTTGCTTTCTCAATATTGTTTTGTAAAACAGGCAGAGCTTGCTGTTCAGCAACATCGAGTAGTTTATCAATGCGGCCCATCATTTTGTCATAAGCAGCAATCAATTTTTGTTCTAGTTCTTGTTCATTCATGTTCTTTCCCTTTAAACAGTCATGTGATTAATGTAACTTAGCACATAATTATTAATCGGAGTAAGCAATGTTGTCGTCTAGAGCTTTATTTTTTGTGGGATTTTTATTTTGTGCAGCAATGTTATCAATTGCTGCTTATTTCCAGATGGTTGATCATTTAGAGCCGTGCCCACTTTGTATCTTGCAACGTGTATTTGCATTATTCGTTGGCGTCACATTATTACTAGCGGTACTTCATAATCCCAGCCAATTAGGCATTCGACTATATGGTGTTCTAGCAGGCTTAGTAGCATTAGTAGGTGCTAGCATTTCAGCTCGTCATGTTTGGTTACAAAATTTGCCTGAAGATCAGGTACCAAGTTGTGGCCCAGGTTTAAACTTTATGCTGGATAACTTTCCTTTAGGCGAAGCTATAGAGTTAGTTATGAGAGGCTCAGGTGAATGTGCAGAAGTATTGTGGACTTTTATGGGGCTAAGCATTCCCGCTTGGACTTTAGCTGCTTTTATGGCACTAGCTACTCTGTCGTTAGCTCAGGTGTTCCGGAAATAATACTAAGGATGGGGCTTAGATTTAATTTGGCTAATAAATGAATGGTGTAACAATAAGGTAATTGTTTCTTCATTATAACGAAGCGACACTTTCTGATGATCAATCTGCTTTATGATTGCACCATTAATGTCATCGCCAATCTTGAGTTGCTTACCATTAATAATTGCAATTTTTAAATGGGGAGAAATCATGGTTGAGTTTAGTACCCACTCATAATGTACTGGCACAATAGGTTTATCTGATATGTTGCTTGTGCGATTAACTTTATAGTGTGCTGGCATAGTTGGGTCTGAAATCTGTTCGGTGGCCCAACAGTTAACCGAAACGAGTGCTAAGGAAAGTGCGATAAAGTGAGTTTTAAATATCATTTTATAAGCCAATCCAGTATTCATTCGTGCTAATAGTGTGAACTCGAATGGTGATTTCTGCTTGTGGATAATCTATTACTTCATAATGAAGTTCATTCCAATACAGTCCCCACTCAGAGCTCTCTAAAGCGGATAAATATTGATAAAGCTGTTGGTAGTTACCAGATAGTTTGAGTGTGGTTGAATGTTTATAGAGCCGTGTTTTTACGCTATTTTCAGGAGACGGTTTCGAATCCTCCTCAGCGAAAGATATATTTTCAACGGGTTCATTATTAAGTGCGACTAATTTCAAACCATGAGTTTGTAATAGTAAATTTCGTAATAACTCGGTTATTTTCGTTGGAGGCACTAATTTATTTAGAACAGAGTCAAGCTGAGTCACAGTTTGTTGTAAGTGTTGTTTTGCTTGGATAATAGCTAATTTTTTCTGCTCGACTGTACGCTGATTAGCAATGATTTTTGCTGTTGTTTGAACTAGCTTAAGTTCATGCTCTTGTTTTTGTTTCGTGAGGAGTTGCTGTTGGCTCAGTAAGCTTTGATAGTGCTGCTCTTGTTTGCTGAGAAACACGCCATCCCAAACTGCATAAATCACAGCAATCGCCACGAGTAGAACTAAAACTCGTTCTCGTAAATTGAGAGCAACCAAATAGTTTGAGAGTGATTGTAAGTGCTGTTTCACTTAGCGTCTCCCTGCATGATTGTTGTCAGTATTAAGTTTAAAGGTATAGGCTTCGCTATCATCCTTTGGCTGTTGTAGCTCAAAAACTGAGAACTGCTTTCCTTTAAAATGCTCTGGTTTTGCCAAACTATCAATGTAGAGTGGAATTTGATTAGATTGCAATGCTTTTCCTTGGAGCGTTATTGTTTGGCCGCCCCTAGTTAAAGAAAATTTAGTTAACCAGACATTGTTAATTTGCTGCTGAGATAAATGTCGAAGCGTTGCCGAGAAACCTTGTTGGTTACCAAAGTCTTGATGTGTTAAATAATCAAGCAAACGTTGTTTATCAAATTGCTGAAAGTGGAGTTTTTCTAATTCAGCAACGAGTAATGGTGACTCTGTCGATTCTTCTATCATCTGAGTAGTGTGTTGCTTTTGATCAGCAATTATTTTTTCAAGTACTACATTTCTTTTTGCCGAAAATAATGACATTACAGATAAAGTCACAATCACAAGGAGTAAAATCACCAGCATTTGACTGGGAGGGAGTATTATCTTTTTGGGTTTAAATTGTGCTTGGTATAAGTTTATTTGCTGCATTTTAGTGGGTACTCCTTAAAGCACCACCGATGGCGATTATGCATTTATTATCAATATTGCTACTTATTTCACTACTAATTGTCATGGCATCTTTTAAGTCTACGCTGTGGCAATCAATGCCTAATCTTTGTTGTATTAATTCAGCAATATTTTCAACATCTTGGCTATTATTGAGAATTAATAAATGTGAGATAGCGGCTTGACGAGAATGACTTTCATAGTAGTCAAATGTACGTTGTAATTCTAAAACTAATGAATCGATGATTGACTGACTATTTACATCTTCTTCTGTAACAAAAGAAAGAGAATCAACGCCAATACTTGATGTTCGGTTGATATATATATCTTGGTCTAATAAAACACTGAGTTTGGAGAGGTCATCCCATAAATTTAGCAAGCCGACACTATTATTTTCTAGTGAAAGACGACTAATAATATTTCGTGCGGACTGAACTGCGACATCTATAGTAATCAGATTGCAGTTTGTCGCTTGTAATAAATCAACATATGTTTGGATGATAGATCGGCGGCTAGCAAAAACAAGAAGTTGTTTTTTACCTGAAGCGCTATAATTAGGCAGTTCAATATGGTCAATGATCGCATCATCAATATGAAAATCAATCAGATCTTTTATTTGCCAATGTAAGGCTGAACTAAGCTCTTGTTTGGCTACTTCTGGTGCATCAACCTGAGTGAGTTGATATTCAGAAGGAGAGAGTACTAAGTTACATGGCAGTGTATCGAGCTGATGTTCACTAACTAACTTTGTTAGTAATGTTACTTGTTCTAAAGGAGAGCAAGGATAAAACTGGGCGAACTTTAGAATAGGGGCTATGTTAGTGTGATCAATAATTGCTATTGCTATCCCCTCAGCAGAGATAGTGATACCTGCTGAGGTGCTACTGTCTTTTTTTGCTTTTATTGAAAACTTCACCAAGAGTTCCTTTAAAGTCATCTTGTTTGGTCCACTAGAGAGGAAACTTAGCTACCTATTATCGTGCACGATAGGTAATACGTCCTTTGCTTAAGTCGTACGGTGTTAATTGAACAGTAACTTTATCACCGGTTAAAATACGGATGTAATTTTTACGCATTTTTCCAGAAATATGGGCCGTTACAACGTGACCATTTTCTAGTTCAACACGAAATGTTGTGTTAGGCATTGTATCAATAACGGTGCCTTCAAATTCAATATGTTCTTCTTTTGCCATAAAATTAATGTTCTATATTTTCTGAGTTAAACGAGTATTTTGCCGTAAAACTACTTATTATTCAACGTTTTTCATGTTTTCAATGCTTGCCATTGTTGATCAATATAACCTTCAATAGCTGAGAAATTTTGTTTATATTGCATTTTCTGACAGTCTTTTATCCAATATCCTAGGTAAAGCCATGACAGGCCTTGCGTTTGGGCAATATTAATTTGTTGCAAAATACCATAGGTCCCTAAACTATATTCAGCCATATCAGGATCAAAGAATGTATAAAGAGCTGATAGACCATTGTGAACATGATCTGTTATTGCGACAGCAACAAGCTGAGAATCACGACGGATTTCAATAAAACTTGTTTCACTCCAATCACTGGTTAAGAAACTGACATAACTTTCTTCTGTTGGATTATCCATTCCACCATTCAAATGTCTAGAGGCTAAATAACGACGGTAAAGTTCGAAGTGTTCAGCATTGAATGTTGCTGAATGATGGCTAATGGTAAGATCTTGGTTGCGTTGCAGACAACGACGTTGGCTTCTACTGGCTTTGAACTGTTCAACATTTATGCGAACGGGTACACAGGCGGAACAATCTGAGCAATAAGGCCTATAGGCTAAGTTACCACTACGCCGAAAGCCATGTGCAATTAACTGACTATAGAGTTCGTTAGTCAGTGTTTGATTCGGGTCTGGATATATATTACGAGCTTGTTGATTGTCTAAGTATGAACAATCATGAGGTGTATCTTGATAAAAAGTGATGGGTTCAGTCATAGGACGACAGGCAAATCAGAATCTAATTGCCAAGCATCACTCGCTTTATCCTGTTGGCAGTATTCATTGATGTATTTAATAAAGTCAGCTTGTTCTATTTCTTCTGCTCCTAGACTTGCAAGGTGCTCAGAATAGACTTGGCAATCAATTAGACTAAAGCCCCAACGATTTAACTGCTGGCATAAAGCGACTAAGGCCATTTTGGAGCTATCTCGAACTCGACTAAACATAGATTCGCCAAAGAACATTTTGCCGATAGCAACACCATATAAACCACCAACTAACTTACCATCTTGCCAGCATTCAATACTATGGGCATCACCTTGCTGATGAAGAGACACATAAGCATCAATCATTTCAGGGTGGATCCATGTACCGTTATTTGGATCGTCAGTTAAATCACTTCTAGGTTGAGAGCATGCAGTCATTACTTGTTCGAATGCTTGATCAAATGTAAAGGTAAATGACGATGTTCTGAGTGCCTTCTTTAAACTTTTAGATAGTTTTATTTTATCGGTAAATAACACCATTCTAGGATTAGGACTCCACCATAAAATAGGGTCATCTTCATTAAACCAAGGAAATAGTCCATGTCGATAAGCATTTAATAGTCGATTAGGTGATAAATCACCACCGGCGGCGACCAAACCATCTTCAAATGCATCTTCAATAGGTGGGAATTGATCGTCATTTGACAATGATAACCAGGGCAAACTCATTGTTAGTCTTGTAGTTGGCTGTTGAGTTCTTTTGCCCAGTTAATGGCATCTAAATATGCTCTGGCAATGATTTCTACTGGAAGAGGAGAAGCGTTTAATGCAGCCCAGTCACCCTTTTCATAGTTTAAAACATCTTTTAATGCACGGCCTGCTGCACCAGAGTGATTTTCTAAAGCATGAGCTAGTTCTTCTGATAGTGGCAAATTATTAATTAATGCAGGTAGAGGTTTATCCATAAGTGCATCTAAAGTGGAAAATAGACCGGCAGCAAAGAATGTCTCTGGTTGACCTTTATAATATTTTGCCAATAATTCACACATTTTGGCTCGCGTCATGGCAACAATTCGCAATTCTTTTGGTTTGTCATCAATGCTAGATAAGCTTAGTAGGCTTGCCCATGTTTTGATCTTAGAGAACCCCAGCAAAATAATAGCTTCTTGAATACTACTGACTTCTTTACGTAGGCCGAAGAAAGCTGAATTTATTAGGCGTAATAATTTATAACTGAGTGTTACATCTAGATTAATAATATTGGCAAGTTCGTTAGCTTCAACTTCAGGGTTTTGTAGCTTTACTAACAATTCCATTAATATTTGAACTGATGGAGATACTTTTTGCTGATTATCTACAGATGGTAGAGTATAAAATTGACCTTGAAGTAGATCTAAATCATGTTGCTTACAAAATGAGAATTGATCAATAGCATTAACATTGGTTGCACATAGAACACTATGTCGCTCACGCCAAGTGGGCAGATATTCTGTTAATACTTCTGGGTTAAATTCAGCAATATCAATTAATAAAGTAGGGCTATCTTTACTATCTTTTGTTAATGAGGCATGGCGAGCAAATGAAAAGTGATTATTGTTGATTATTGGTGCATCACCACCATTCACATCCAATATAAAGTCGATATCTGTTTCATCAGTATTTATTAATGCTTCGCGCCACGATTCAGGGAGAGACAATAAGGCTTTTTGTCGTTCGCTAATGGCAGGAAGGATATCTGGTAGTTGCTCAATGAACTTTGGTACTTCAGCATCATCATCAAGCTTTTCACCTTGTTTAGTTAAAAACGAAAGGTGATAACTTTCAACATCAAGTTGATTGGTAATAAAAAGGGGTTGGCGATGAATAAGGCCTGAATATGTTTTTAACAATTCAAATGGGGCTGGTTTATCGGCCATAATAGCTACTCTTTTTTTCATTTATATTATTATCTTAGATCGACTCGCGACCTGAAAAAGCATGAGACAGTGTACCACTATCAACATATTCTAATTCACCACCAAGCGGAATTCCATGTGCCAATCGCGTGACATCAATTTGTCTAGCATGAGCTAATTGACTCAGGTAATGAGCCGTCGCTTCACCTTCTACGGTTGGATTTGTAGCCAGAATGACTTCTGTAATTGTCTTTTTATCTAATAACGCTATAAGAAGGGGAATGCCCAATGCTTCAGGTCCAATACCATCTAATGGAGATAAATGACCTGATAAGACAAAATATTGTCCTTGATAATGTGTGGCTTGCTCGATAGCTAAAACATCGCTAGGCATTTCAACGATACAAAGCTGGTCTTGTCGACGTTGATCATCATTACAACGGCTACACAGTTCTGTTTCACTTAAGATTCGACATTGTTGACAATGATGAACATTATTTAAAGCATCAGCCAATGATTTAGCGAGGCGTTCACCTCCCTCACGGTTACGTTCGAGAAGGTGGAATGTCATACGTTGTGCAGATTTTGGCCCAACGCCAGGTAAGCAGCGAAAAGCCTCGATTAACTGTTCAATATTGGGACCAAGGTTTGCCATAATTTAAATGAAACCAGTTAAAACGGCATTTTCATGCCAGGAGGAAGCATGCCTGACATGCGTTCCTGACTTGTTTTTTCAACTTGGCGAACAGCATCATTTACCGCCGCTGCAATTAAATCTTCCAACATGTCTTTATCATCTTCAAATAAAGCATCTTCAATGCTGACACGTTTAACATCGTGTTTACCAGTCATTACAACTTGAACCATACCACCACCAGATTGACCGGTGATTTCAACATTAGCGAGTTCTTGCTGAGCCTTTTCCATATTGGCTTGCATTTGCTGCGCTTGCTTCATTAAATTGCCCATTCCGCCTTTCATATCGACTCCGTATTAATCTATAGGTTTGATCGTGCTTTCAATGATTTGACCATTGAAAGCCTGTTTTATAGCATCAACAGCGGGATCATTATGAATTGATTCTGCTGCTTGTTGCTGTCTATTTGTGCGTTGTTCAGCCTGTTGTGTCGCTAGGGTTTGACTCGCCTGATGCTGTACATCGTCTTGTTCTATAACAACTGAAACAGCTGTATTTAAATGTTGTTTTAATGCTGACTCAAGTCGATCTTTTGCTTTATCTGTGGCGAGGTGAGCGAGCTCAGGTGCAATGGATAAAAATAATTTTGAGTTTTCAAATTTGAGGAATGCACTATTGGCAGCTAATTGTCGTGATAAGGCTGCAAGCTTCAAATTAGCAATCGTTGCAGTCCAATTATCAGCGGATAAAGCTAAATTATTAACTGGTTCTGGTTCAGCAGGTTTATCAGCAACTATTTCAGGTGTAGATTCTTTAACTTGAAATATTTCTTTTTTCGGTATTGGTGCTGTGGGCTGAGCTTGTGGTTGAGCCTGAGCCTGAGCCTTTATCTGACTGACTGGTTTTGTTTCTACTACAGGGTTAGCAACTGTCTCATTGTTTGTTGTGCTAGCAATACGTTTAGGCTGAAAACTTAACATTCGCAGCAAGGTCATTTCAAAGCCACTTTTAGGATCTGCTGCAAAAGGTAGGTCACGCTTACCATGTAATGCAATTTGATAGAGTAGTTGAACTGTTTCAGGACTTATTTGTGAACTAAGTTCCGTTAATTGTTCGTCATTGACCTCATCAGAGGTTTCCAAATCAGGCACTAATTGAACGGTTGCCAATCGTTGTAAACAAGCAAGCAGAGCATTAAGAACTAGATTAAAATCACGGCCTTGAATAGACAAATCATGTGACTGTTGTAATAGTGCCTTACCATCTTGATTAATCAATGCTGTCAAAATGTGTAATAACTGATGTTGCTCAATTGTGCCAAGCATTTGGTGAACATGTTCGACAGTGACACTGCCGGCGCCAAAAGAAATAGCTTGGTCTAATAAACTAAGTGCATCACGCATACTGCCGTCAGCAGCACGAGAAAGAGCTGTTAGAGCTTCCGCTTCAAATGTAACCTCTTCCTGCTTGAGAATAGAGGCAAGGTGTTCAGAAATTTGCTCGAGCTCTATCCGGCGTAAATTAAATTGTAAGCAACGCGATAAAATTGTAACGGGTAGTTTTTGCGGATCAGTCGTTGCAAATAAAAACTTAACGTGCGGTGGTGGCTCTTCCAATGTTTTTAATAAAGCATTAAAACTGCTTGTTGAAAGCATATGTACTTCATCAATCAAATAAACTTTATAGCGGCCACGGCTTGGCGCATATTGCACATTATCTAATAGTTCACGGGTATCATCGACTTTAGTACGAGATGCGGCATCAACTTCGATTAAATCTACAAACCTGCCAGCATCAACTTCCTGACAACTTTGACATTCACCACAAGGCGTTGAGCTAACACCTTGCTCACAATTTAGTGATTTAGCAAGGATTCTAGAAAGTGTTGTTTTACCTACGCCACGCGTACCTGAAAACAAAAAAGCGTGATGGAGACGGTCTTGATCTAGACCATTGATTAAGGCTCTGAGGACATGTTGTTGTCCGACAACTTCAGAAAAAGTTTTAGGTCGCCATTTTCGGGCGAGGACCAAATAACTCATATGATGGTGTGAACCCTAGTGTCTGTTAGATAATGTTTGCTCGTATTATACGAACAAAGCATATTGGGCGATGCCCTACACCAGCCAAATCTCGGCGCTCGAGTCCGAAGGCTCCGCTGCTCCCTTCCGGGCCTGACGGGCTAACCAACATATCGTCGCGAGGAGACCAGTGCAGGTCACCATTGAAAGCGTAATTTTAAGGGTTTTTAGGGGGTTTGGCTATTTATATTTTAGTTTAAATGGTCTTGGTTCTGGCGAAGGTGTAATTTTGGCTTACTGTCATTCCCATATGTGTTTAGCGAGACTCTATTAGGAAGCTTTGGAATATTGTGTTGAGAGTTTAAGGGATTACAAAATACATCCTTGTATTTTTCCCTTCGGGTTCGCTAGCGCTCATGCAAATTTATTCCAGGTAAATTTGTCGAACCAAAGGGTTTGAATCAAAACCTTGCACTCGTCCATATAAAAAAAGCACCCACAAATGAGGGTGCTTTTTTTATATGGCGGAGAGCGAGGGATTCGAACCCTCGATAGGGATAAACCTATACACACTTTCCAGGCGTGCGCCATCGGCCGCTCGGCCAGCTCTCCATTTTTAGATGCAAAAGGTTACATTAGATAATCTAGTCTGACAAACTTTATGCTTCAACAGCTTCAACAGCTTCAACAGCTTCAACAGCTTCAACAGCTTCAACAGCTTCAACAGCTTCAACAGCTTCAACAGCTTCAACAGCTTCAACAGCTT
>Ga0209495_1000552_pt1 | contig 29053 bp, 19 predicted proteins | sample EN1Hudsemesocosm_FD_184629 | JGI IMG/M metagenome (GOLD analysis project Ga0209495, IMG submission 184629) | Methane-oxidizing microbial communities from mesocosms in the Hudson Canyon - EN1E Hudson Canyon (SPAdes) (version 2) | ecosystem: Environmental > Aquatic > Marine > Cold seeps | place... | reverse complement strand
TAAATCCAACCCTTAAACTTCCATCTAAGAAATTAATTTTAAAGCCTCTATTGGCTCCCCCGGACGGGCTCGAACCGCCGACCTAGTGATTAACAGTCACCCGACCTAAAATAACCCCATCGCAACTAACAAGGCATTAATAAAATAAACTATTGATACTTAAAGATTATATTATTTCTGTACATTTCTACAGCATTCTCTATATTACTTTAAATAGCATAATTAAGTTACCCTGAAGTTACCCTATAAAGGATTGTTATGCTAATATGCATATTTAAACGAAACCACTAAAACCCACCTTCTCGTTATTTGAATCGCTATGGCAGAAAAAATAAACTTCACCCAACAACGAATTGAAAAACTACCTACCCCTGAAAAAAATCGCGTCGACTATCAAGATACCGGCTGCAAAAAACTAGTCTGCCGAGTATCACCCACGGGCATTAAATCATTCTGTGTGTTAAAACGCACAGCATCAGGAAAACTACAACGAATAACACTAGGCCGATATCCAGACATCAGTGTTAGCCAGGCTCGCAAACTAGCCATTGGTACGCTGTCAAAAATTGCTGAAGGACTCGATCCAAATGAAGAAAAACGCAAAGCACGTTATCGAGCAATAACCCTACAAGAACTGTTAGACACTTATCTGGGTGATAAAAGAGACCTTAGAGAAGCATCTATATTGGATTATAAAAAAAAGATCAATCAAGGTTTTTCTGACTGGCTTAACAAACCGATCAACACCATCACAAGAGAAATGGTAAAAATTAAACGTAACAAATTTACCGGCGGCGTAGACAATAAAATGCGAGTATTACGCTTATTAATGAATTATGCTGTTCATACACTTAAAGCAATTGATGAAAGCCCGGTAGATGTTCTGACCAACGGCAAGCTATGGGGTAAACTCAAGCGCAAACAACGCACCATTCAAACGGATCAATTATGTTCTTGGTATAAAGCAGTAGAAGAGCTAGATAATGAAAAGGCTAAAGTATATTTATTACTCTTACTACATACAGGACTAAGAGATCAAGATGTTAGGTATTTAAAATGGCAAGATATTGATATAAAAAATAACTGCCTCATTGCCCGCGATACAAAAAATCACAGCGACTTTACCACGTACATTGCACCACAAATTGTGCCCCACATCAGAAATCTAAAAACTTCAACTGGCAATAGTCAATTTGTTTTTCCTGGCGCCAACAAAAAAGGCGTTATGGGTATTCCTAGAAAACAAATAACACAAGTGTGCAAAAAGACTGAATTAAAATTTAGCAGCCACGATCTTAAACGCACTTTTTTAACTATGGGAGAGGCTGCAGGAGTGCCATTTTCCTTACTCAAAGCTTTAGCTAATCATAAAAAGGATAATGACGTAACCAGTGGCTATATCAATACTGAACAAAAAACCATGAAGAAAAGCATTTTTAAAATTGCTGATTATATCCATCACTATGTTAAACCGGAAAAATAATATAAGCACCCATTTTCAATGGCTATACTACCCCTACGCAACTTCGCAAAGAACCGCCAAGGACAAGAAAGCCAGAGCATTGACCATAAGTCTTTGCTACAAAAAATATCACTCGAGCTTTCGATAAAGAGCAAGATTGAACTTTGCCTCAGTGCTACACTGGGTAATGCCTTAAGAATCTTCTGAGCTTATGCTTTGCTGTAGATTTAGAATATTTTAGAAGGCATAATCCACAATTTACATCAATTTATAGTGTATTAGCAAAGGTGTAAACAGTTGCAAATGCGCTTATACAATACCTGCAATACCCTCCAGTTCGATGGCCAGCTTTCAGGCTCTCAATGGAATTTAGTAAAAATATCTCTATTAATAAAAGATAAGCCAACCACTTCTTGAAAAATCGATTGTAAAACCACACATAACTTCCATAACAATACCCCATTCATATACAAGACCATCTATGATAAACCTGCTCGCCTGCAAGTCGAAGATTTTAATCTTAATAATGGAAAATATTAACAAGCTATCTCTCATTTTATTTCATGCAAAAAAATAAATGAAAAATTGTCTTTAGCCTCATTTATTAATCGCTGCTCAGTTCGGGCTATAGCAGTTTCAATGTCTTCAGAAGCATTTACTATTTTCTGAATTTGTAACCCATCAAGAATATCATGTACTCCATCAGAACAAATAACGACTAAGTCATCGTTATTTAACGACCCAAAGTCGTATATATCAACCCGCGACTTATCCAGATCACCACAAACAGCTCTAGTCACAACATGCTTATATCTCTTAGCTGTTTCGATGTCAGTTATTGAACCATTATTAACTAATTCGCCCATTAATGTGTGGGATTTCGACTCAAACAGAAGGTTGTTTTTTTGATACCTAAAGATTTTTACATCACCTACCCAAAAACACACTGCTTTATCTCGGTTGATGATCACGCCACCAACTGTAGCTCCCATTTTTAAACCATTTTTTTTTGTAGCCTGCCTAATTGCCAAATTAGCCTTATTAACTGACTTTTGTATGTCAAAAACATCAGGGTTTTTAACAATTGAAAGATAAGTGAGAATATTTTCAGCGACAATCTTCGATGCAACACCACCATGCTCAAGCCCCCCCATACCATCAACAATTAAATACAAATAACAATCCTCGTTAATTCTTTCAGTTAAAACATAATCCTGATTAACCTCTCTTTGTCCTTTATGGGAAACTGTTATTGTATTCATTTATCTCCCGTTGCCTGAATTGTTCCCCCTCCATGCTTTGTAACTCTAGGTCTAGTTGATATTTTAACTGGTTTAGCAGTTATCCCTTTTTCAGTTGCTTTTGTAGCCCATAAAAAACCTTCCCCAGGGGTAAGCGCGCTCATCTCAGAAGCGGTTAATGCACTAAGTTGCGTAACCGATTTCTGAATATGCTTTAACCATTGCGGACTATTAAATTTATGTAATAGTACGATGCTACTTAATTCTATTATTTCATTTGGTAGACTAGGTGGATCTTGACTTGCTATCATAATACTAACACCTTTATGACGCATTTCTCTAATGGCAGTAACGATGTTACCAGTAAGATCTTTGTTATCCATATATTTATGCGCCTCATCAAAAACAATAAATTTATTGAAGTGATTCCCATCTAAATTTTTTACGCCCGAAAATATATTAAGCATAATAACAAACAACCCTAAGGCCTCATCTTTAACAATAAATTCATCTCTTAAATCAACAATAATCAATCGGCTAGGCTTTAAAACATCCCTAAGCATAAAAGAATCATTAATATACTCACTTGCAAAACTTAGTTTTTGTCTGGCTAAAGCTTTTTGAGCATTAGAAAGTAACTCAGAAGATTCAACACTTTCCTTAATAGCATCTAGTGTTATGTTTCTCCTATGCTCTTTCATTATTGCCTTTAGTTGCTTAATATATGTGGAATCGTTTCCAATAGCACCTAATAAGAACATCCAATCTTGTACATTTAACTCTTTCGAATTAAAAGAAATAGGTAAAACTTGAATTGATGGATAACTAGCTTGCCTCTCTTCTAGCTTATCTTGCGGAGTTAAAAGAATTACATCTTCAAGATTATCAGGTTCAGCTCCATATTTTTCTTTTAATTTTTGAAGCTCGCTTTCTTGATCATTTGGATAAATCATCGATGTAAACTCTGGATCATAATCCATACTTTCACTGTAATGAAATATCACCCCCGCTAATGGTGCAGGTAAAGCATTTACATTATTAAACTGCTTTAAAACCATTTCTGATACAGTACCAATAGTGTAACTTTTACCGCCGCCTTGAACACCAAATAAGCTTATCGTATTTGTATCGCTTAAATCTAGTGCTATTTTTTTCCCATGAATGCTTTCTCCCAAAATCCCATATTGACGACTAACAGATGATTTTCCGATAAGAACATCGAAATCAGGATAAATATGGTCAACTTGTTTTGTTGGTTCAGGTGCAACACTCTCCTGACTCTCAACTTGTGTTGTTACTCCATTATCATGGTCTTTTAGCACATTTCTTTTAGCTTCAGAAGGTGTTGCTTCTTGAATAGTTTCCTCTTCTTTAACAACTACTGTTTCAGAGTTTTCATCTTCCAATTCTACAGGTTTTGATATGCTCTCAATATTTAGCTGTTGAATGAATTGCTTAAGAATATCATTCCCTCCAATAGCTTGACTAAGCTCATCATCAAACTCCTGTTCTTCGAGCCTTCTTGTATTTAGATCCGAGTCAGGGTCCAAAATCTCATCTACAAGCTTGCCACCAAAAGTAAAGAAAGTTAAATCATTATCAACAATTTCCTTTTGATGTTTCTTCGTTGCTGAGAAATCAAAAATCAACCCCAATTGTCTAAATTTAAAGCTAAATCCACTGTCTAAATTTAAAAGAAAATCATGATATGTCTCACAAGCATTATCATTAAGGTATTGATACCTGTGTGCCCTATCAATATAAAAGCTTAATAAAGACTTTAATTCTTTATTTTTTATTTCCCTATCAAGCCGATCAAATGATAATGAGATTTCTGGATCAAAGTGAAAACGAATAGCTTCGATTGTATTATCAATCTGTTCTTTCATTTTAACTTTCAAGTCTGATTTATCAGACTCACTCAATGATTTCCTACACTTAATTTCGATCACATTGATTAAAATTTCTTTTTTATCTGGATCAATTGATATTAATAAATTATCAGCCCGACTCTTACTGCCCGTTGATAAATTCTCAAATAAATTTAGGTGTAAATCAATAGGAATTAAAAAAGACTCTCTTAAAAAACCTTTCTTTTCTAAAACTTTTTTTGTAAATGCCGAACCAATAACTTCGAATGCTTTGTTCTTAGAAGAATTGAGTTGCATCAATAAAGAACTACTAATTGCCCTAACATCCTCAAGAAGGTGATTTATCTTATTCTGATCATCAGTAGAATGAATATCTATATTAAATTCTTCAAAATGCGGTCCTAAAAGCCCAAGTATTTCAGAGGTTGGTCTAGTCGTTAAAAAAGAAGACACACCAGAAAGTTCTTCACCAGGTACATAATCTAATAAAAATGGAATCCTACCATTCTTAGATGGCTGGTCGAACAATTGAGGACTAATGTTTTTATCAAAGGTTACCACCCAATCTGAATAATCATGTAAAAGAGCCAAAAGGACCTTGTCTTTTTCAGTAAGTAAAAGCTGGGTTGCAGGTATAGCTTCAGTCATTTTTGATGCTAACGCCCCACTAATAAAGGTTTGAATATTTTCAAACAACTTTATACCTATTTGCCCTGATCCATCATAAGTAATAGGTAAATCATTTCCTTGTATAAACCTATTCCACTTAATTTGCTTATCGTTCTCATCAACCACAACATTTGCATCAGTAATTAAGCCATTCAAATAGAAATTTCTAGTTTTCAAAAATGGTCTAATTAACTCGATATGAACTTGAAAAGGACTAACTAAAAAACTAATGTGAGCGGTAAATTTTGAGGGAGAACCGATATAGTCAGATATTTTATTAATTGAAAACCTAAGCTTCGGAAACAATCTGTTCTTTGAGGGCTGTGAAAATGACTCAGCTTCTTCAGAAATATTAAACTCAGGGTTAATTAAGTTCCTCAGAGCCTCACCATAATCAATAATTTTATCATCACCTTTAAAAACACGGACTTCATACATTACATTTCTAAAAGAAACATCTTTCTCAAGCTCCACCAATGCATCTGCAAAAATATTTGCGTCACCCGCATTGATTAAATTGATTATCAATTTATCTACATAAGGGTGTTGAGTTAAGTAGTTTTTAAGATGTCTGACGACTAGTTGTTTACTTATATCTGTTTCAACATAACTTTCCTTAGTTATATTGAAAAGCAATCTAAAATAATGCTTTAACTGACGATCAACAGCTACCGTCGCATCATTAACGACTCCTGAAGCAGAGTAAAGATAAATGCCCCAGCCAAAAGCAAGCTCACCAGAATAGATATAGCTTTTAAACGTATTTGGTTCAACAAAAACTAAGGGGTTATTTTCTGGAAAAAGTTGTCCATCAAACAATTTGTCGAGTTCATTTGTCCACGACTCTAAATATCCATCGCATACCCTAGTTTTATTTTCCCAATCTTGAAATGTGTCTAATAATTGTATAAACCAAGCAAGTCTCAATGGATGCAATGGGCTAAGCAATAAAGCAGAAACAGAACTTCCATCTGGTAACTTGGTTTTTATCTTAGCGATATCTAGTATTTGGAGCTCAGTTAAAAGCTGTCGTAAATTAACTTTTTGTTCTTTATTTAATGACTGGTTCACAACCTGTTCTTTCAACTGTGATGTCCAACTATTTAACGCTTCTAAATAAGCTTTTATTTTTTTATAAAAAGAAAAAACATCTGATGTTTCAAAAATACCATTATCCGTTTCATTTGACTCTTGAATAGCGCTAAAAACATCTCTTCGTAAAGACAAAAGATCAGCAGGCACTATGTCAGCAACCTCACTTTTCACAAATACTAATGATTGAAAGCCTATAGATGATGAATTATTATTTAACTGTCCTATCACATATCCAAAATGTTCTTTATTATCTAAAAGTTCATTTTCAATTAGCCTCAACTTACTAGAAAGGTTGATTTGGTAGTTATGTTTTACAGAATAATTAATATGGAAAGTAGATAAATGCCCCGCATTATCATCACCTAACCAAATATTTGAGCCATCTGACGGCTCAGGACCTTCACCTTCATTACCACCTTTAAGTAAATCGATTCTGTATTTAAAGTATGCTTGAAGAACGTTATTGAGTTTACTCTTCCTTTGATTCTCATTTTTTTCAACAGCTTCATCTACAATATAATCAAAATCATCTGAGTCGCATAACAGCTTAAAATCAAAATCTGATTTAGCCGATTTAGAATTATTTTCCAAAGCATCAACCCAAGATTGTTGAATACTTACATCTTTAAAATCATCACTTGCATTAAGAATATTGCCATGTTCATCTTCAGCAAGCACTTTAAAAAAATATGACCCCTCTTCAATCATATTAGAGTTAAGCTCAACTGTTGCCTCTCTATATGAACGATTTGAAGCCGTATTTTTCAGTTTTCTTAATACCTGTATTTCTTCTCCTCTCCCACCATCGACAGCCATCAAAACGATCTTAAAAAATTTTAACTCGATTATGTCCTTAGGTGATGGCTGTGTACTAAACCTGATTTTAACCTTTGATGTCTTTCCTGTTATCGCATGTAAAACATTAACACCTTCTTCAATTTTAAAATCATTGGAAGAAATATTTTCCGTTAAAACTTTAATATGCTTAAAGTCTAACTCTGGAATATCCCAATGACTAAAATCTAAATTAGGGTATCTGTCATAAATAACCTTACAAATTTGCTCGGTAGATTTTGCATTTTTTTCTTTTTTAATAAAGTCTACAACCTCTTTCTGAAGTGTATTAGGGGATAAAGGAAGTTCTGCAATTCTATCGTAAAGAGGTTTATTAAAAGAGCTGATTAATGTAGTACTCAAAAGATTAAAATTTAAACGGGATCTTAACTGCTCCTCATCCTCAGCCAAAATCAAATCTGGAATTAAATTTAAATAATAAATACAGCAACCAATATTAGATTTGTTATACCCCTGATCATTCAACGCAATTAAATACTGCACTGTACTCAAAACAGAAAGTCCTCTTCCATCAAGGTAATTAAAAATATCTTGTATTATTTTTTGATAATCAATCGGAATAGCATCAAACAATTTTTTTTGTAACTTTAACTCAATTCCATCTAAAGATATTTCTTTGAAAGTCGCATTGCCATAGGAATCTTCAGCAGCTGTTCGGCTACCCGAAGGAATTAACACTAATAGAGGCTTATCTTCCTTGTTCCTCAGCTCAATTAACCTAGTGGCAGAAATTTGTTTTTCGGTAAAGGGTGGTTCTTCTGCAATAATATAGCTTTCTAAATTGGGATAATTGGTCTGGATCAAATCCCATAAATAATCTAATTCAACATTCCCAAAGCCAGTAATTTTCATGCAATGCCCCGCGACTGCATTTGAAAATTCATGATCATAAAGTTCAATAACTAGGTCAATAACCTTCTTGTAATAAGCATTTATTGTTGTCATCGCATCCATTCCCTTATTTTGTCAATTCGTATCTAGGTCTAATTTTCTGAAGTATATAAGCATCACTAAGGTCACTATAAAATCCGATCTGCCTTAATTTTTGTTTTAATGCTTCAACATTTTCTTTAAAAGCTTGATGTGTGCCTAAGTCAGCATCATCAAAACGTTCTTCATTTAGTCCATTTATGATTAATCCATATCTATCTTTAATCTGAGAAATCAAATGCTCAATAGACAAGCTTGAAGTAACGAACTTATCATCCTCAACTTGTAAAACTAAAATTTGAACAAGAGCTTCTAAAAGTCTTGTCCCTAGTACAAACCGCCTTGGATGTTTTTTACTTCTACCTTGAGCTAAAAAACCTCTATCGCTATTCTTTTGAGATAAGTTATCTATAAGTTGAACATGATATCTATATTGGTACGCCCCTCTAGCCTTAAGAATCAGTTCAATATACCGATCAAAATAGCTGTCTTCATACTTCACCATCTCAGTAATAAGAAGTTTATCGTCATCATCTAACGAGTTATAAAGATTATCCCACTGAGTTTCAAAGTAAATTTCAAAATCAGCAGGCTTATTCTTTAACAATTCCAAAGCCTTATCAAAGTTGTCCGAACTTGTTTTATCTAACTTCAAACGTCTTAGCACTGCATTAACTTGGAAAGTCGCTTTAACAAAGTCATAAACTTTATTGGTTAATGTTTCAGCATCAGCCGCAGAGATGCTTGCCATTTTGCTTTCGAAACTATCTGTCGCATCTAAAACAACATTCCAGTTATCAACGATATCCTTATTACCTTCATCTATCATTACAGGTAATAAATGAATGAGCTTTTGAATGTACAACGACAAATGAAAAGAAGTCATTGTTTTAAAGTAATCAATAAGCACATTTCTCGGTATAAGATGCTTATAAACAAGTAACCTGCGTACATCATCACAATAAAGTTCAGCTTGTTTTTTTAACAAGGGTTCAATCTGGTTAAGAGTTGAATTGCTTTCCAAAAAACCAGGCTTAACATTTTTAATAATATGAAGTATTCCTAAGCTATCAACATCAAGGCCATTCCCTACACTAATTTTATCAATCGTTTGATCCCATCCTTCAGATAAGAAATTTTTCAAATCTTCTTTAACTGTGGGATTAGCACCGAGCATTAAATAAACCTGATCAGCCGTAAAATAATCTCGTGTATTTGCCGCATTTCTAACACGATAACTTTCTAAATGGATGGGGCGAAGGGAGGATATTTTTTCTTGATCAATCTTCCCGCGAAAGACCATATTCACTAAGTTACTTCTTAGCCATAACTCAGCAGCATCGGGATAGTCAGAATATCCTGTTATTGCACCCTCTTCTTCAAGTTTGGCAAACACTTTTTTTAAGGTTTCTAACTCAATAAAAGTATTTGAACCTCTACGAGCTCTTTGTTTTGGCCTTTTTCCATTATGCTTAAGTAACATAAAAAGATTAACCAGCGTATTTTCAATCTTTACCGCCTTAGCATCGGCAGTAAAAATAAGCTCATTTCTAAATAAACTCTCTTCTTTATTTAATTTTATTGCCATTCTTAAACTTCCATTGGTTGAATATGCAATTGACTGTTATCATCCTTGCTAATTCTAAAAAATTCTAAATTATCTTTTGTCACCACAACATCTTTATAACTTAGATTTTCTAACAAATTCTTAAAAATCATTAACTCCACAAATTTTCCCCTTAACTCATTTAGTGAAGGGCTATAACCTTGTTGAATAAAATACAACATTTCATATAAATCGAGAGAAATAACTAGCTTAATATGCTTTTCTTGTTTATGTCGAAATACAAGACTGTCAGACTCATACTCTAAAAAGCTCACAAGATGATCTGTTTTATTAACAAATAATTCAAAATCAGTTAAGTCAAATAAACGAAATGATTTACTTAAAGGGTCTTTAATTTCACTAGAAGACAACACCAAAAAATTCTGATCAATACCGTAGTTATCACAACCTTCATTTAAAGAAATGGCTCTTGAAATACTTCTTTTAATAACATCCGCACCATCACCTTCAGTTAAAATTTGTGAAAAATTAAATATAGAATGAAATGGCAATCTTAATAAATAAGAAGGCATCAACTTTGTCTTATTGTTCTTAACTTGTTCAGATTGATGACCATCCCAAGAAAGAAGTTCAGCCTTGCCTTCATAATATTGATGTCTAACAAAAACCTTCTGAATATCTTTAATTCGTGCCAGTAATTCAGGCGTTTGCTCATGAGCAGGAACCCAAATTTTATTACTATTAAAGACCTCTAAAAGGTTACTTTTCCGTTCAGAAAACTCAAGGTAGTTTCTGCCATCATGTTTGCTAAAAAATAAATCTCGATCTAAATCTGGTATTGCAACATCCCCAACATCAGTTTCACGTACTAACTTAATTAACCGATCTTGATTGCCACTATCTTGTAAACGAGAATTAGTAATATTGAAATAATAATGCTGCCAATTGGTTTCAGGATTAACCTGACCATCTGAGAAAAAAGTACTGATATCCTTACAGTCATAATCTCTAGTTAAGGTATAAGCAATAAAAGACCTTAAATCACGTATAGTAATATGTAGTTCCCTTTTCAAACTGGCAGTCTTCAATAACCACTCTAATCTAGAAGTAACTGACTCCCCAGCCGCTGAATCATTAAAGCTATCAACGTTATATTTTATAAAACACTGATTTTCAAATTCACACCCCTCACACTTATTCCAAAGCTCCTTTCGGGTGAGAGCCCTTATTTGCTTTCGAAATAAGCTAGGTTCATCACAATCATGCGCAACTACAGACCTTAAATTTAAATTGATGATCATCAATCCATCAGGCAGTTGATGATGTCCTTCCTGATAAAAATATTCTTCTATCGTGTTGTTTAATAATTTATGTTTACTTGATGTACTTAAGAATTCAACCAACCGACCTTCATTGATTGCAATAACTCTACCTTCCTTGGCTTGACTATATTTAGATAAATTCTCAAACGGTTCAAAAAATGATTCAAGTACATCATTATTTATTTGCTCATCCTCATCCTGAGAGCCATCATAATTACTTTCAAATTGAACCCCATTAATCTGAAATTTAGCACCATTTTTGTGTTCAAATCGGGTTAAACCCGTAATACAATTATCATCTTCAATTTTACGAATAAAAGCAGTTTTTCCATCCCCCGCGTTACCAGTAATAATAAGAAGTTTATATTGACCATCTAAAACAGCGGGAATCAGTTTTTCATCTAATTTTGTCCGTGTATAGGTTAGGTCATCATATTGGCTGACATTAAAATTAGCTCTTGTTCCTGAATTACCGTGCTTTGATTGACTATAAAGTGAATTAATGTAACTAACAAAGTCTTGCTCTTCAGTTACATTAATGGAATCACCCTCCTTTGCTATCTTCTTATCACTTAGAACACTATCTGGCCCAATGGCTTCTAACGCCTCCAGCATTTTCTTTGCATTAGCAAAACGTTCATCACCAACAGTACTGATAGCTTTCAACAAAAACCGAGCAAACTCATCAGATAATTTAGGTTCAATTTCTTGTGGATCATTAGGCTTTTTACTTGATAAAGGTACTCTACCAGGTGCCCACGGATGCTGTTTGCAAATCAATTCATAAATAGTTATACCCAAAGCAAAGGTATCGGCAGATTTATCCCAATTAACCTTATAATTATCGGTAACCAAGTCAGGTGCTAAATAGGGATTAGTCCCCACAAAATCTTTATTTTCTTCAGCAAATGAAGCAACATTAAAATCAATAAGTACAAAACGTTGTTCACTATCCCAAACAATATTTTGTGGCTTAATATCTCTATGCAATATAGGTTTCTCTTTAGCTTGCATTTCGACTAGCGCAGAAAGAATATCTTTAGCAGCCTGATAAACACGAAAAATTGGTAAGCGAACCTCTGTTTGAGTATATAAACTGAGATTTTCACCATCTAAATATTCAGTCAATGTGAAAAACTGACCTGTAGTTGGTGTTGTTCCATTCCAAATAAACTTAACAATATTAGGATGATTAAGGTCCACCAACGAATTATATTCATCCAGTACAGATGCCACATTAACACTTTCATGAAAAAGCTTTAATGCATATTCCTTTCCTTGCAAAGTGTGCTTTACTTTAAAAACGCGAGAGTAGCCCCCTTTGCCTAAAGTTTTATAGATAGTGTAATCACCAACCCGATCACCTTCCTTTAAATCATTGCATTCAACAAGCGTATCAGCTTGTTTAATACTAACGTTTGAGTTATTAACTTTTGAGTCCTCAACGCGTAATGCTGAATCAATAAAGTCTCCCAACTCATCAATCGAATCTATTCGTTTGGTATCATCAACCAATATGGTTTTTAAACAGACCTCATCTATCCATTTTGGCAAAGTTTCATTAATAGCACTAGGTAACTTATCAACAGGTAACTGGCCACCCATTTTATCCAAATCATAGGGGGTTTTAATAGGTTCTTGTTCAGTAAATAACCAATAAAATAATACCCCTAATGAATAAATATCAGATTTTTGTGACGCATCACCAACAGTTAACTCTAATGGATGGTAAGGAGTGGCATTAGAAATATTAACGGTTGCCATAACCGTATAACCCTGCTCAGAATGATCTGCAAAATAAGACTTTCCAAAATTACCCAAATAAGCATACCCACTGCTCATATAGATATTATCTGGATTGATATCTCTATGAAAAATACTCTCCTTATGTGCTTCTTTTAAGGCTGCAATAATATTTCTAGTGATGCTGATTTTTTCATCAAAAGTAAAGGTTTTATGTCTAGCTTCCGATCTCAGCGAGTTATCATCTAAAAAATCCGAGATTTCATAGAACAGATGATTTTCCTCATCAATCTTAAATTCAACATTCAGAATAAAGGGCTTTGCTTTAATTTTGTTTAACGCTTTGTATTGGTTCTTAATCGCGTCTTCTCGTTGACGAAGCTCTTCCGTAGTTAAACCACTAACTTGTAACGAGTACTCTTTAACCCGTTTTTGAATAGATGAAGTAACACCTTTAGGTTTAACTAGATATTCAGTAAAATTAGGTTCTTGTTGCAGAACTTCAATAATTTCATAGCCTTCAACTTCACGCTTTTGATCTGGCTTTTTCTGACTTTGACTACCAATTAAAAACTCAACGATGGATTGTTGCTCTTCCTTGATTGCGTTATCCCATTTACCAACATTATTTGCCTTTTTAATATAGTTAATTAACAATTCATCAAGTTGAAAAGTCAGCTTTCCTGCCTCCTGCCAAAGAGAAGGTTTAAAAGAATTTGGAAATGAAAGCGTGACCATATTTTGCACCCATGCTTTTCCCCATTCGAAATGATGTTCTTTTAATTTTGAAGCCAAAATAGCCGTTTTCTGCCTACCTGTTTTTAAAGGGTTAGGTTTTTGGCGGTCATTAATATACCAATAATTATCATCACCTTCGACACGCCCTTTCCAGTCTTTATTTTCTATATTATAGATAGCATGGGGAGCAACCACTATTAAGTCATATTCCCAATATTGAGTTCGATTATTGCGGGGATTGGTGGAAGCTATTTCAACATTGGGAATTAAGTAATAGGACTCGGGGAGATTGACCTCTAAATAATCCAGTAGTCGCTGCTCCCCTTCATTAACAACATCTTCAAAATATGGAGGTTTTATGATTTTTGCCATGATTCAATTTCCTTTTCGACTAGGGAGATGGCTTGTTGCTCTTTCATTTGACTCTCAACCGAATTTGCTATGTAACTTTCAATCTTCTGAACAACCCATTTAAAATTTTCATCTGGTTTTGGGAGCTTCACTCCTTTCAATCTTTCAGGTGTAATAAATGGTATTACAGACCCAGTAGCCAATTTTAGTAAAAGCCTAATACCCGCAGATGATTTAAAAAAAGCAAATGCCCAATAAGCCATCGCTAAGTCCTCAATCGAAACTCTAATAACATGATCGGAAAGACACGCCCCATCTAAAATATCATCTGCAATAAATACATTGCCTAGTATTCCTCCATCAGTTGTCCCTGATTTGTAAAATAGTAATGTCCCCTTAGAAATTTTATAGTTTTGAATGTTTTTCACTCCTCTCGGAGACAACCATCGATAGTATTTTTTATGGAATTTGGTTAACTCAGCTCCAGTTAAAAAAGGATGACCATTATTTTTTTTCAAATAAATATGCTTAAAAAGTGGAGGAGCAAAACAGTTCTTTGCAATATCACTAATTGTCATATAATCATTTAAAAGTAAAGATTCAACAGTGTCACACTCCAAATTATTATTATAAGCAGCGAGACTAAAATTACAGTTTTTAATATTTTTTTTAAAGACCTTCACCAATCCGTTAACACAGTATTTCTTATCAAAGAAATCTATAGCCTCTTTCAGCATAGCATTACTTTCTACACGAAGACTGGAGGCATCTTCAATTAAGTTGTGAATCTGTTGCTGTTTTGTATCGGGTAACATAGGAATTGGTAGGTTCTCAATGTGATGAGGCTCAATATGCTTAACTACTCCCCCATAACTAGATTGAGTTAAAAGTCCATAGCCATATTTTGATGATAAGTAGGCATATAAATAACCTCCTCTAACTTGTTTGTCTTCATCTGGTACAACCCTTATTAAATCATCTGTCCCGACTACTTCATCATAATCTTCACTTGTATATGCTGTATTGCCTAAAGTTCCCGATCTTGATACAAGAGTCCAACCTTTTTCGAATAAAAGATTTGAAATTTTCGTGTACTTTTTGGAAACAAACTTTCCACTATTCATGTCTGTCTTCATCATGTCAGAAGCAGTCATAAAAGGAAACCCATGAGTAGCGGTAGAAACATATACCCTCTTAAATATATTTCCTTTAAAAATGTTTTTCGTTTCCTTACCTAATGTTGAAATTTCAAAGGGGGATTTTTTTAATATTAATTTAGTTAACGGTCCATCACTTAAATGAAATGATGCATCTAATCTCAAATCACTTTCTTGAAAAAAACAACTCCTTGTATTTAATAGTTTCATTACAAAACCTCATCAAGAAAATCGAAATAGGCTTTAGCAATCTTTGGCAGATCATCATCCAGTTGTTTTACCTTTTCTCTACGTGATTTAACTTCGGATTGACCGCCTTCCTTTGCTGGTAATAAGTACTTCATCTCAGTATCAAATAAAATTTCTGCTCCATCCTCATCACGCTGATAAATAGGAACCCCTCTTCTATCTTTTCCTAGTTTTTCAGCAATCGCCATAAATACATCATAATCTTCCTCATTGACCTGAGCTAACTGCCTTTCTTCTTCAGTTTTTTTCTGTAAAAATAACAAAGATGCCTGTACACCAACCTGTGGCAAAAAGGCTTCTACTGCTAAATCCACTGATGCCAGAATTTTAAATTTGTCTAGAATCCATTCACGTACAGGCAAAGTATTCGGATTACCTAAAATACCATCGGGTAAAACAATTGCCATTTTTCCACTAGGCTTTAAAAAATCATAACAGGATTCAATAAACAAAACTTCAGGGGCATCAGAATATGCACCTAATTGATACCTTAAAGTACCATCATCTTTACGAATAATTGTTTGATCGACTTTAACCTTGGCACCAAAAGGTGGATTGGTAAATACCATATCAAACTTGCCACGAGCATCAGCACCTTCATTCACTTTTAAATCTTCTAAGGTTTCTAAACTAGTTTTAATAGCCGCATTAATTTTCTGGATTTCTGAGGGATGGTCCCAATTTGGATAAGCCAGCGAATTGACATGAAAAATATTGGCATGACCATCCCCCGCCATTACCATATTCATACGTGCTGCTTTTTTCAGATCGGGATCAAAGTCAAAACCAAAAAGACAGTTTTCTGCGTATTGCCTGACTCGTTCATTCACTTCAATTGAATTATAGGTTTCAAACAATAATGGCCCTTCTAAATCAGGGTACATTTTCTGGGCTATTTGTTTGCGTACATGATCAAGTACCATTACCAAAAAACCACCTGAACCACAGGCTGGATCTAACACCCTTTGATTTTCATTAGGGTTCAGCATCTCTACCATTGCTTTAATGATATTTCTCGGGGTAAAAAACTGCCCTGCTTCTTGTTTTAAGGTATTACTAACGATAGTTTCATAAGCCATCCCTTTGACATCAACAGAGGCATCAAGAAATGAATATTTAGCCAGTTCCCCCGCAATAAAAGCCAAACCTTTATCAGTCAATCCAATAGCTTCATTACCATCAAAGACTTCCGAAAAAACTTCATCATTCTTTAATTTTTCAAATAACCCTTTAATACGATCAGCAACTGCTTTTCTCCCTTCATCAGTATTCTGCTCTTTAACCCCTACCCAAAACAATCTTCGATAACTTTCGCCATTTTCTGCACATATAAATCGGCGTTTTTCATCATATAATTTACAAAAAATCAGGTTCAATAGCTGCCAAAATGCATCTTTCTTACGCCCTTCATTTCCATAAATATAATCATGTGAACGTTTAAATACTTTGATTAACGAGTCATTTGCTGGTTTTTTACTAACAGATCTATCCGCTCTATCTATATCGGCTAGTGTTTCACCTTCACCAGGGAAGTCTGATAAATCATTAAATTCATCATTACCAATAATGTCAGTCTCTTTTTGTAAATAATGATTGCTTGAACCATTAGACCATAGACCAAATTCACAGCTCTCGATTGCTCCCATTGCATTTTCAAGAGTTACAGCTAAGCCTTTTTTCTTATCCTTTTCTTTAATCTTGTCATCTTGAACAACACAGATGCGAATAATATTGTCTTGCTCATGCGGTTTCCCTTTTTCAAAAACCACCAGTTCAACTTTCTGCTTTTTATTCTTTTCAGTATCAGGATCAATGTATAGAAGCTTATAGTCCCTTTCCATATCTGTTAAATCAAAACCGTACTCTTCATTAAGCATACGGATAACAGACTGTAGGTTTTCTTCCTGACTTTTTATTTTTTTTACTTGGCCCGTAAGAATACAAATCAATTGACCATCTTCTAATACTATTTCTTCTTGTTCTGCTGATTGGTTAGTCACTTTTATAATTCCTTTAAAGTGTTCTTATTATATGGATTCGGGGGTAGTTTATTTTACAGGTTTTAAAATTCATTAACCTTCTTAACAAATCATGTTAGGCGTGCCCGCAAATCTCTAGACAAGGTTGCCTTCCTAGAACAGTAAAAAACTTACTGATATTACGAAAAACATGCTTACTTATTATTAATTGATATACTACAACTTTTATGAAAACAATTTTTTGGACACTACCTAAATTTGACCTTCAAGTTATCAATTATTCCCTACAAAAATTAACGTGCTTCACGTGTATGCCAAATACGTAAGATATACACTACTCCTAATGTAAGTTCATAGCGTATTTCATAACGTCCAATTAACAGTCGCCTAACTTCACGCCCTTCAAACTCATCCAACTTCTCACCAATACGCGGTTGTTCAATAATTTTTTGTGGAGCGGTAGTAAGTGACTGTACTGTTTTTGCTGCAGCTTTCCGGTTAACAGGAGCAAGAAACTCATATAAACGACTTAAATCATCTAGCGCTTTACTTGTCCATTTAATTTTCATTGATCAGGGACAGGTAATGGTGTTTCCGTACCAAGGCTTGCTGCCCAAGCTTGTACTGAAGCATGATCTATAACAGCACCATCATCTACATCAGCCAATGCCTCAAGAGTTAAATTATGCCGGTCTTCTTCCTGTGCTAACCAAGCCGATAACGCTTGTTTAACCACCCAAGCCTTTGACCGATCTAACCGTAATGCCAGTTCATCCACCTTTTCAGCTAAAGGCATTGGAATGTGCGCAGTTAATACACGAGTTTCCATAACAATTCCTTAAATAATTTTAATCATAGTTAATCATAGTTAATATTAATGATTATTTCAATCATATTTAGAAGTGTCTCGTGGTACACACCTTTCAGAACAATAAGGACCAATGACTAAACGACGAACAGAAACATACAATAAAATATTATTTACATGAAACAACGTTAGTTAGGGAACCTATAGCACTCGATAATATGGCATATGTTTTGTAAGTATTCAGACACCCCCTAGAGATTTCAGAAATTTTTCATTCCTAAAACGATCTATCAATAGCTTGGAATAGTGTTGGGGCTGGAATATCAATTTTTTGGTGGGGTCTCTGAATATTTACTATGTTTTTAGTTATTTCTCAGAAAAAACCAACAAGCGATTAACTTTGATAAATCATAAAAAACCATTGACTTTTATAAAAATAAATAGCAAAATTAATTTTCATAAAACCTTCTCCCTGTTTAGGTTGGGATGCGATAGCTAGTCGTATTTAAAATTAGCTTACTACTTTAGTTTTACTAGGTAGTTCTTTTTGTAAAAATAAGTCACGCTTATTTTTATGCATCAATGATGTTTTATACATTTTCTAAAAATCAGAATAATGTATACCACACTCAAGTTGTGCCTTTTTTTTAGTATTGGCCTTAAATTAAAGTGATTAAATACTAAGTCAAATCAACCACAACCCATAATATTTTTTTATTTTGTAACAAAGCCGTATATTTGGCTTTCGTTATACGTCTATTTACTCCCCCCCCCCAATAAACAAGTTTTTCTGCTTACCTTTTTTAATGTTGACGTGCCAGTAGCCTGTATCAAATCATGTGACCGGCGTCACAGGTAGATGCTTTTTGCATTGCAAATTTAGCTGGGATGAAAATCCCCTAGATCCAAGATTCCTATTTTTAGTTCTCAAAATCGTGAATATACCTGCCCTTGCATCACTATTAAGCATCGACATTTATAAAATTTTTCCTTTGCTCCCCCTCTTAAAAAAGAGACGGATCTTATTTTTCGTTACAACACCTTGTAGATTGTAGCGTCCATCCATTTTGGTTCGCGTGATTATGCGTGAAACCCCATAAATAACATCGTTCAACATGAGAATGAGGCCACACCTTAATTAAGAACTGTTAATTAAGGCCTGCTTGACCAGCTCCTCGTAGTGTTTATTTTCGATGTATTTTTAAGCAATTAGTCATTCTTCAGTTATGACAAATGAACTGATTGACACTCCTATTATGTTGACACAAAACTAAAGCTTTTGTAGTCACCAGTCACCCGCATTGACTCTAATTAATGCAAAACACTCTTTATTTTAATGCAGCACATCTGCCGGGTATGTAACCCGTTGCATTAACACTTACCAGGCGCTTGTCGTGGTCTTGTTGCAAAAATAGAGGAAATGATAATTTGGCCCCTCCGGCTAAGCACTGGCTTTGGATTTTTTAAACAAGACAGCCAAATTATCAACTACAACAAAAAAAATATAGGTGAAAAAATGTCAAGAAATTATGCCGTGGGCAGTAGAAATTTAAAACGAGCTGGTGTTATGTTCCTTAATCGGTCAAGCCTTTCATTTTCTAGCAAAGCCACTCTCAGCATGAGATGGGGAAAATTCTGTGAATATGCAAAATCAAAACATATAAACAAATTAGAAACAATTACTTATGATTTAGTAATTAATTACGGACAACATTTACAACGGCGAATTAATGAAGACTCACTATCACCTGCAACTGCACAAAATTATGTGAGCTCTGTAAACACTGTAATGTCTTTAACTCCGTCTAATTGGAAGCCCGTTAGCCCCACAGCGAATTGTTTATTAGATAAAAGAACCAGGATTGCATCATATAGTAAATCCACTAGTGAAAAGTCGCATTTAATTGTTACATCAGAAGCCTCTAATAATGTAAAAAATTTAATGGATTTTCAGCGTTACCTAGGACTGCGGTTTAAAGAGTCTTGCTTGCTTGATGCCAAACAAGCCTTACGCGAAGCTATAGACCATAAACTTATAAACGTTATTAAAGGGACAAAAGGCGGTAGACGACGGCAAGTTCCGGCTTCAAAAAAAGCCATTGAAGTACTAAAACACGCAGCAGGAATTCAAGATGGGAAATCACTCATACCGAAAAATTTATCATACAAAGAGTTTCGTAATAAATGTTATCAAGAGGTTAGAAATAAAGACTTTAATTTTCACGGAGAACGTCACTGGTACGCGCAAAATAGATATCAAGAACTAACTAAAGCACCACCTGCTATTGTCGTAAATTGGTCAAGAAAAGAAAGATTTAATAAGTTAGCTAAATTTTTAAATATTGAAATACCTGAAGCTAAAAAGGTAGATCAGAATGCTCGCCTACAAATAGCCTACGAATTAGGACATTCACGTGAAGAGATTACAAATGCCTATCTTGGATAAACAAATTCAGCATCACGCCCATCAATATGTCCGACAAGGTGGAAAGAGAAATCGACGCCAGCAAGTTAACCGAATTATTAAATTTGTACACTGGATTGAAACGCAAGAATCAATAACGGGATTAGAACAGTTAGGTAAACGTCAGGTTGTTTTGTTTTGGAAAAATAACAGAGAACTATCTGATGCAACCCTGTATGGATATTGGTTAGCAATCAGCCTGCTCTGGAAATGGATAGGAAAGCCAAATCAACCACCAGAACCTTTTACAAACTTAAATAAAAACGTGGAATAACAATGACTTTAATTATTTTTAATGAAAATAAACATAACCTTTTTACTTTTCTTGATCTAAACGATAGCCTATCTCAACAAAAACTTGAAGATTATCATAATGAAGGAGCACGTGGGCAATGCCAATGCAGAAAAGATGATCACACTCGAGAAATAAGCATTAAAAAACGTGAACATTTCTATCTAACTAGAATGCCTGGCACCTCTAAAGAGCATGCAGCATATTGCCCATTTGGCATTTCTAATAAAGATTTTTTCAAACAAGATATATCTGAGAATTCTATCACTGAAAAGTCAAATGGAATGTCCAGTATCACATTAGGATGCTATTTAGAAAAGCTTGGTACATCATCATCCCCAAAAATTCAAGAGCTAAAAAAAATATCCAGACAATCAACAAAGTCAAGAATGACGCTTTTAGGTCTTTTATTATACCTACTTGAAAAGGGAAATTTAATTACTTGGTATCCTAATAGAAAATTCCCCCCCTCATTTAACTCACTATCAAAAGCTATTTCAGAAGTTGCAAATTTTATTGAAGTTGGCAAAAAATCAATGCCATTATTACTATCAGATATACTTTATATTCCAAGCTGGAATTACAATAATAAAAACCAAACTGAAATAAATAGGTCCGAATTATTTAAAAAATCATCATCAAAAAACAAAGCGGTTTTGATCATAGGTGAAGTTACAAGCTGGTCTCCATCAAAAAACACATCAAATTTGTATGAATTAAAAATAAAATATTTAGACAATAAATTTTTGATAAAAAAGGGCTTAGCTGAAAAAGCAATATCGCGATTTACAGACGAAATATCAGGAATACCTAAAATCAACCAAAATGTACTTATGATTTGCAGTGTATTCAGGAATGAGGAAATATTACAAATAAGTAACATTTCATTTAAGCGCTTCACTAAAGAGTATATTCCCGTAGACTCATCATATGAAATCACTATGGCAACAAAATTAGTCGAACAAAAACGAATGTTTAAAAAACCCGTGCGTTTAAATAAAAACGACCTTTATTTACCCGATTTTGTTTTATTAGATACACAACAAAAATATATAATTGAAGTTTTTGGGATGATGAGTGTTATAAAGTATCAAGCTCATGCGCAAGAAAAAAAAGAATATTATATAGCAAATCACATCCCGTTTATAAGCTGGATTCCTGGAGAAGAAATGCCAGATTTCCCTGTAGCTAAGCTTCTTCCTTGAAAGATATAACTAAATATGGTTATCGCAAAGTTAAGTAAGTTTTGCGATAAACCATACGGAACAGGTACCGTAAATGAAATTAATTTTATTAGCACGAGTAGCGGAATGGAAAATCAAAAGAACGTTATTAATTATTATCTACTACACGCTCAAACTAATACAACTACCCTCAAATTCGACAAAGTTAATTCCTCCACTGTTATTATCTCCGATGCAATAGACATGATTTTTTTGGAAACGCGGATAAGTAGCTTTAAGATTACCTAAAAACGTACCGCATAATTTAATTCTGACAGGCGCATTAACGAATATGCTCGCCTCCTTCCTCATTACCTTATTGAGGCCCTAAAAATATATTGGGTTTATACCTACCTGAATAAAAAGAAATTTTAATTTCGAAAAAAATAAAACTACAAAATATAAAATAACCCCCAATACTAACGTGTACTGACTCAAACTTAACCTGACAATTTTTAAAATGTATCGCAATAAAATCTTACAAAATACTGAGTAACTGGTTTCAGCCAGGGGCAGTCAGTCAAGTGCCGAATGTTATTTGTACCTAGTTATCGTATAGGTTAACTTGTTTATCTTTAGTACCGACCAGTCTTGTTATTAACAGGAAGCGGGAACCAGGGTGTATGATAATATAATTAGAAATGGACAATCACTTGTTAGACCTAATCTGATCAAGAATTTCTCTAAACCTTAGCTTATAAATACTGAACTTATGGCAATCAAAAGCACTTATCACAAAACTGAAAAAATGGGGGCATTCTCTGGAGAGAAATTTTACACAACTAATCAGGATTTAAAGAGATTAGATACTGTCTATGTTATTTCATCGAAAGGTAAAGGACCTTCACTGATACCCTACTTGGAAGGTAGCTTTCGTGTAGAAAAAACAACTAAGGGCAGTTTTCGAATTGGAGGCGATATTTATGAATTTGAGTCGATACTTTCTGCGATAGTTAGGCCAGGTCAACCCATAGACCTTTCATCTATTCGTAAGCGTATGAGTTCAAGAGCATTCGCGAGTCGGTTTATGAATGTGGCAAAGCCTAACCTTGAGAAAGAAGAGGTAAATGAGTTTGATCTATTACTTGCAAAAACATCAAGAAATGTATCTGTTGCGTTGAAGCAAGATGATCACTTGTTTGAAGATGTGCAAGGTCTTATTCAATCAGACACAGAGACACTCCAACTTGTCCTAGCGCGAATTGGTCAGGGGAAATTTAGAAACAATGTAACTGATGTGTGGGGCGCAGAGCGGGAAATGTGCGCGTTAACAGGTATTTCGGTTCCTGCAATGCTGACAGCTTCGCATATAATACCCTGGCGGGAATGTACCGATGAGAATGCTCGCCTTCGTTTAGACGGGGCAAATGGAATTTTATTGTGCGCCCATATAGATAGGCTTTTTGATAAGTACCTTTTGTCTTTTAAACAAAAAGGCACATCTGTTCATATTCAGTATTCAAAAACAATGACGGAGGATGTTTTGAGTCAGTTGAGTCTTACAGACGATCTAGAATTGGTTCCTAATAGAATGTCTGCCTCAAACAAAGAGCGTTTTTTTGCAAATATTGCTCAGCACTTCAGTAAGTATACTAAGTTGGAGGCTGAGAGGTAATCTATTGTGAGAGAATGCAGTCCGACAGCGCACGCGGATGATGCGGGTGTTATTGGGTGCGAAATTATCAGCCTATGACCGCAATGGGGCGTTATGTATAGCTATCCATAGCAGCCACTATGTATAGCGGTCTTGACCTATGCGCTATCTTATCTTGCTGTCAGCGCTCTATACATAGTTTCAGTGCAGGATGGACTGCGGCAATGTAGTGATAGTGGTATTTTGTGTATTTGGGGCCTTAGAATTTTTCCTGAGCCTTATCCTACATGACAAAGTTGCCACGACATATTATGTTGTGTAGATGTTCTACTTCAGAGTACCAGTGAAACTATGTCAAGCTAGTAGGCTTCTAGTTTTTCTGTAGATCAATGAAACAGGGCTTCTCAGCTTTCAACCAACTATGCACTATACATAGTTGGTTACTATACATAGGGGGCGATGGCGGCAGCAATTCTAAATATGGAACCCCTTTAAAATCAATAGGGTGAATATTTGACGTTAGATTGAATTTATGCATCAAAGTTATTTTCTATGGTTTTTAGGCTAAATCGGCAACTGATGCGGAAAAACTCTTAAAAAATATTTTACAATATTTCTGTAATCTATTGAAATTTAAGGATCGACCCAAATTTAGAATTGCTGCGATGGCGGCCTTTCGGTGTACGACTTAATAACGCTTAATTCTGAAAAATGTCAGATTGAGTTTGAGGCACTACAACTAACAGCCACAATAACTTTTTTACTGTACTTCTTTTTTTATATCTCACACAAACTCAGCCAACTCCTAAATTATTTTCAATACAGTACTCTACCAGGCCCTCAATAATATCATTAGATACAATGGATGCTTCATAGAAACCTGAATCAAAACTGGTATCAATTTCACCTAACATTCTTAATCGCGCAATTTCACCCAACCGAGACCTACCTTTTCTAACATTTGAAATGGCTGCTTTTTTTAAACCCAAAAATTCACCAAGATCCTTATCTGTTCTAAAGCCAAAGTGATTTTTAAACATATCAATTAACCTAGCATCAGCAGCACCCCCTTGACTATGACCTCTTACAATCTCATCAGAAAAATCACTGCCACCATTAGCGACAAATAACACTGACTCTGGTTCCATTTTTAACGTTTTTTTAAGCTCAAGGATTTTTTTTTCTAAATTCATTGGATTAATTTCACTAACAATATCATCAATACACCAACTAGCTCTTTTTAATAAATCTGACTGCGTTGATACATCATGTAAGTCTTTCATGATATTTTTTTTACCCACGTACCGCTGAGCATTATTCAGACTAAAGCTCATGATTTTTTCCCCTAATGGTTCCGGCACAACAGATACAACAGCATTTCTCACTGCTATTGCCGCTAGTCTATCCACAATTTTCAAACGCTGAACCACACCCAATGAAGTTCCTCCCCTACGGATTTGACTGATAGCACTAGGCGTAATGCCTAAAAAAAAAGCTAGTTCAGCATCATTTTTATAATTGAAACCAGTTTTCAGTTTTTCAAGGAGAATAATATCTTTTGACATAAAATTAAGTTGACATTAAATAAAATACACATAAAATTAAGTACACTGTACTAAATAATTTTATTCATAATCTTCATTATGCAACAAAAATTTGAGCTCAACAAACCATAAAACTATAGACGCAACAAAAAATTTATGATCAATTCAAAAAACTCACTCGATATCGACCGCTTAGTTAATACTCTAGACGCTTCAAAATTATTATCAATTCCAGCTAGTACATTAATAAAATGGCGTTCTACAGGCGAAGTTAGACTGCCCTATGTGAGAATCGGCAGGTTAATTAAATACCGGACATCTAATCTAAAAGAGTTTATTGAGTCACATACTATTAAGTAACATTTCATTGCACACATTACCAAATCTAAAAAACTCAAGTTATGACGCATAAAAAGAATAGAACTCAACCTGCAATAGACTCAGTATCTAACGATGATTTTATCAAAATCATCTTTAGTGGCATTAATGATAATGAACGCCCAATTATAGTTGGGTTTCCAGGTAACCCTGCTGAGGCTAATTCATCGAAATGGGTTGGCCAGCCCTGGATCGATTCAAAAATACTTTTTAAACGTGATCAGAATAATTACATCAGCTTTGCTACATTTAAACCAGATGATAATGATAATAAAAAATATCACCGCAAAAAAAAGCAATTTTCCGCACTTTTTGCCATAATGCTGGATGATATAGGTAGCAAAGTACCTTTTGATAAAATAAAACTTGCTCCAAGCTGGAAAATAGAAACATCTCAAAATAACTATCAAATTGGCTTTATTTTAGATCAGCCTATCACTGATTCCAAAAAAGCAGATGACATACTGACAAGAATCATTGACTGCGGACTGACTGACCCTGGTGCAAATGGTCCTTGCACTCGATTAGGGCGCCTCCCAGTCGCAATTAATGGAAAATATTGTAGTGATGATAATTCTTTCTGGGAATGTAAACTCCAAGAATGGAACCCTGAGCGCAAGTATACCTTACAAGATATTGTTGATGGATTGGGAATTGAAAGCAATAAACAAATCAAACATCACTTTCCATCGAATCAACCAAACAAATACAAATTAAACAAATGCCTAGATGATGATGTTCACATACCACGTTCAGATGAAAACCCCGTAATCTCTGCACTCAAAGCCTCAGGACGCTACAAGCAACCATTCGGCGAAGGTAAACACGATATATCATGCCCTTGGCTTCAGGAGCATACAGGCCAAATTGATCATGGTACTGCATACTTTGAACCTAATGAGAATTTCCCATATGGTGGTTTTAAGTGCATGCATGGACACTGCGCAAATCGCCGAATTAGTGCATTGCATGATTTTTTTTCAATCAATAGAATTGTTGCGAAACATAAACCGATAATACTTGTGCAGCCCGGTGAAATATCAAGAATTTGTGATGCCACAGAGCGTGAAATGGCCAAGACACTTAAGTATTATCAACGCGGGGGCTTTATTGTCACTATCACAACCAATCCAAACAGCAAAGATACATCAGTAAAAAATCTATCGACGGCTAGTTTAACTCGCTCAGTCGCAGAATTGATAGTATGGCAACGATTTGATAAAAGAAGTAATGACTGGATCGTTTGTGATCCACCTGAAAAATATATTCGTGTTCTCTACAATGCAATATCCTACCCTCACTTACCTGCACTCAATGGCATAGCAAGGCAACCTTATTTAAGGAAAAATGGAAGTTTAGTAACTAAACCAGGGTTTGACCATGAAACAGGCATATTTGGCGTATTTAATGAGAAAGAATTTAACATTCCTCAAACTCCTACTCGTCAGCAGGCAGAAGAAGCTTTATCACTATTATTAGAGATTTTATGCGAATTCCCTTTTAAAAAAAACCATGACCTAGCAGCTGCATTAGCCGCCATTTTTACTGCAACGATCAGGATTTCTCTTCCGCTTGCTCCACTTTTTCATTGCAAAGCACACAGCATGTCTAGCGGAAAAAGCTATCTTTGTGAATTATTTACTTGCTTTGCTACTCCTCAGCGTGGCACACCACATTCCTTTCCTGCTGAAGATGAAGAGTGCCGAAAATTATTGCTAGCGGAATTACTAACAGCACCAGCTGTTATCGAATTCGATAACTTAACAAACGATTTAATTCCTCACAAGTCACTGTGCATCCTATTAACAAATGAGTTCATTTCGGGACGCATTCTAGGGCAAAGCAAGACTGTAGAAGTAGGCACTCGAGCACTTTTCTTATCCAGCGGGAACAACGTTGACCCAGTTTTAGATATGACGCGCCGGGCTATTACAATTACTTTGGACCCTACTTGTGAGATTCCGGCTGAAAGAGAGTTCCATAAACAACCCGTACGTGATGTCAGGGCGAACCGAGGACAGTACATATCTCTTGTTTTGACTATTATTCGTGCTTGGGTCTGTACTGGCCGCCCAAAAAATGAATGTAAAACTCTTGCTACATACTCTGATTGGTCTGATTTCTGCCGTCACCCCTTACTTTGGCTTGGCTTGCCTGATCCAGCTACCTGTATATTCGAATCTATAACAGAAGCCCCCGATCGTGAGCAGCTAGGCTTGATTCTACTTGAATGGCGTGAGAAATTTGGAAATGAAGCAATTATGATTCGCGACGTTTTAAAATGTATTAGTACCGACGACCAACTATGGGAACTAATCAGTGATATTGCCTCAGACAAAGGTGGAGAAATTAATAAAAACCGATTTGGATGGTGGCTAAAACGACAAGCAGGTAGAGTAGTCAATGGGATTCGGTTTGTAAAAGTTGAATCAAACCGAGGCTCAGCAAAATGGAGGGCACAGCTATTATAGGTTTTGCAGGTTTTGCAGGTTTTGAAACGATCATCTCAGAAATGGTGAAAGCATAAAATTCACAGGTATTTAAGAAATTAAACTCTCGAAGTCATTTTTAATAACACGCCTAATACTATCATATAGGGAAGAATGTAAGTTAAAAGTTACCCTATAGTTACCCTATAGTTACCCCACTCAAAAAAAAAGCCCTGTAGATTTCTCTACAGGGCTTATTCTATTTGGCTCCCCCGGACGGGCTCGAACCGCCGACCTAGTGATTAACAGTCACCCGCTCTACCAGCTGAGCTACAGGGGAATAATTCTTATAAGCAAGTGGTGCGCCCGAAGAGATTCGAACTCCTGACCGCTCGGTTCGTAGCCGAGTACTCTATCCAGCTGAGCTACGGGCGCTTTGCTTATCTTTTCTATTATCCTTGTTATTTATTTCCGTGTCAACATTTTTTTTAATTCTTGTGTCGACTTCATTGAATATGGCGAAGAGGGAGGGATTCGAACCCTCGATGGGAGATAAAGCCCATACTCCCTTAGCAGGGGAGCGCCTTCGGCCTCTCGGCCACCTCTCCTATTAAACTTTAGTCTTCTGCACCCATTAGACCAGAAGATCCACCTTCAACAACATCATCAGATGGAGGAGTTGAAGATCCTGTTTTTTCATTTCTAATTCTTTCGTAGATCTCTTCCCTATGCACTGACACATCTTTCGGTGCGTTAATGCCTATACGGACTTGATTCCCCTTGACCCCTAGAACTGTGACAGTTACTTCATCACCGATCATTAAGGTCTCACCTACTCGACGCGTTAAAATAAGCATCTGTCGTCTCCATGTTTATTCAAAAATCCTACCCGAAAGCAGAACCGGACTGAGCTGATTATTATAACAGCGTTTTCTAAAAAATAAAGAGGTAATGATGCTTTATTTTAATAAACTAATATTACAAATCTTTTTAAAAACACCACATCGACCAAACGAAGAAAAAACCAATAACTTACAGATAATATCTGCGCCGCTACAAAAAAGAGGTTAACCCCATAAAGTAGAACATATA
>Ga0209495_1000551_pt1 | contig 29071 bp, 34 predicted proteins | sample EN1Hudsemesocosm_FD_184629 | JGI IMG/M metagenome (GOLD analysis project Ga0209495, IMG submission 184629) | Methane-oxidizing microbial communities from mesocosms in the Hudson Canyon - EN1E Hudson Canyon (SPAdes) (version 2) | ecosystem: Environmental > Aquatic > Marine > Cold seeps | place... | reverse complement strand
GTTAATACCACAACGAGACTTCATATCTTTATCCCGTTCAGCCTGAGCTTTTTGACTACGACGATGTAATAGATACGACATCCAGGCAAGTAAGACAAGACCATAAAATGGAAGATTAATAAGGCCTAAAAAAGATCCTGTAACTAATTCTGTTGATGATACACCTTACGGATTCAAATCAATCCCGCCTTTCGCCGTCTTTTCTGCCACCCAACCCTTAGTCCTCTTTCTGTTTCCCATGGTTCCCAGTATTAACAGTAAAATTATGAATCCAAGTCCATAAAGGGGAATGGTCACAACGCCCAATAGAATCCAATTCCTTAAACTATTCTTTCCTGGTCCAAAAAAGTAAATTCGACCATTAGAAAGCTCAATTGATTTAAGTAGTGTTCCACTGATCTCTAATTTTATATCTCCCTCATCAGCTAATGCTGTCGAGATATAATTATTGAGTTTCTCAGGAACCCCAACATTATGAATAACCTTGCCAGATATCTCCATAAGGTCAATATTTCCAATACTCAGCCCCCTTTTCTTTTGACGAGCTACCAACTAACGTTAAATTTCCTTCATATACATCTAATCCGTAATCTGACAATTTAAACTCCACTTATTAGTATTTTGAACAGGCAAAGATTATCACATACCTAAGTCCTGCAACAACTATTCTAGAACTCAGCTTAAACGTAATTCACAGTCCAATTCGAAACTCTGGGGCTAACGTGATATTTCTAGCACTTCTCCTAAAATGATCTATCAAGATCTCTATGTGTTTTCTTTGAAAATAACCAACTCCTTATTACCAAGGTTCGTAGCTTGCGAATTTGTTCTTTTGATAAATACTTGGCTAACCACGAGTTCATCACAGCACAGCTTTTCTTAATGGTTTTGTATTGAAACCTAGCTATCTTATCCTTTTATCGAATATACTGTGAATCACCAGCGGAGAATTTACAAGATAGTCCCCACTGTTCTTAAAATTAAGTTTAAAAATAGGTAACAAATGTTCTGGCTCAAACCCATAGTTGGCATTCTCATAGTCATAGCCCCGTTTACGGATAGCACATTCCTCCTGATTGGAATCGCCTTCTCAATTATTACAATTTACCATTTTTATAACAATTGATTTGCGAATAAAACCGCCCACTATAACTATCTTAAAAAGCTCTCTTCTAGGTGAGACTGTTAAATTAAAGAGGATTTAACCCTTTAATTCAGTGTTCGTTTTATTTGTTTAGATTGATATGAAATATCATTAATAAGTAAGTTATTACTTTTGCACAATTGTATTTGTATTGTCATGACGACTTGTTCTAGCGGTTATTTTTTCCTCAGCTAATTTCTTCTGAATAAATGCCACCATTGAGCCTTTGCTTGGTGTAGCGTCTGAGCCAGCTTGTCCCTGCTCCACATTCACAGGCTCAGAAGAAATATCATATTCCGCCTTCAATTTCGCTGTCTTGTAGTTTGTTTCTTCTGAATTTTCTAATACCTGTTCAACCGTGCTTTCTGATGCGGTAGGCAAATCACGCTTTAACATAGATGCATTATTAGCGTGTCCGTATTGAGATAGAGAAGCCTGTGATTGATGCCCCATTACAGCGGCCGCTTGTTTTCGTGTTAATGCCTTTAAGCCTTTGGAATCTTTACTTCCTTTCAGGTCACTTCCAAGCTGGTGCCGATACGAATATAAAGTGGGGGGATGCTTACGAGAGGGAAACACCTTTTTTGATAGCCTGGATACGCGTCTCTTTAATGCATTTACGCTTTTGGTGTCTATACCTGCCAACGTAGTAATTGAGCTCAGAAGAGCATATTTGGCATTATTTTCGACATTAAGGTGAATTTCCTTATCCATTCCCCGACTGCCATCTTCTTTTTTCTTTGCACCCGTAATGTGAAGTAACAATCCGTCTCCATCTTCACGCAATATACTAATGCGTGGCATCTCCACTGGTCTAAGCCCCAAATAGTAAGCAATCGTTAAAGCTGAGACTGCTTGCTTATCGTCTTTTAACAGAGCGGCTTTCAATAACTTGATATGCTCAGACTCTTTGACGCTCTTACAGCTTTTTTGCTTCTTGCCTGATGCTTCACCGTGCCCATACCGTTTGGTGTCCCGTATTTGTTGGGCGGATTTATAGAACTTATTTGAATACTGGTGATATTCGAGCGAGCATTGCATCTTTCTATATGTGTTTGGTCTTACGTTAATTGAGTAGCTTTTTAAAGCTTTACAGATATTGCCAGGCGTTCTAGCAATGTACTTTTTATCTAACTCTCGTATTAAAAAGTTCTCTGCTATTTTTAAGTATTCATCTTTGGTTGATTCAGACTTACCAGAGTGCGTTTGTATATCTTTTGTTTGATAGTGTGTTTTTTCAGTCATTATTATTCCTTCATTTAATCGTTCATTCCATTTCACTTAAAACTTAACTATCGTTGATACGCAAAGTTTGTGAGGCTACCGTGATATTTAAAGCTATTCACTTCGTTTCATAGCTTTAAAATCACTGTCATCAGAACGCATTGTTCATACTACGTATTCTCAATACAGTTCTAATAACCGCCTCCCATTCTGGGACGCTGACGCATCTCAGAATGGTGTTGTTTTTTCTTCGCACTCCCGTTAAGCGAATATGATGCATTTGCATCACGTCATCCTGACTTTATTTCGCTTAAATCAGGTTTCTAAATGTCAGTTCAATAAAAATAAACGTGGTTTATATTTATTAAACTATCATGTTTTTCAATAAGTTAAATCTACCGCCCAGCACTGTTTTTCCATACAGTTGGCGATTTATTGAAGTTTTTTTCATCTTTTTTGAAAATAATTTATGTCTTATTTTTCCAAACTGAGTGAGTTGCCAGGCATTGGTACTTATCAGATCGCCCTCTTGACACGACGCATAATTACCCATACAGTTCAATGACTTACTGAAATTAACTTCAATTTCACCCTGAACTTTTCACTTTTATCTCCGTCTATATCATCGCTACATTTTGGTAGCGCAATTAATTAATGGAGGTAAACAGATGTTTACTTTGAAAGAATTACAACGAGTGCTCGCAACACTCTATGGAGCGGTTGTTGGGCTCCCAGTATTACTGCTAAAACAATTCCTTGAATTTACCTTAGCCCCGAAACCCTATTTGTTTAGATGGGGTGATGCTTATGACGATTGATATTGAAAAAACATCTCTGGACATTGCGCCCCAAGATAACGTTTCTAAGGACACGCTGAATTTAGAGCAAGTTGCTTCTTATTTTCATATGAACAAAGAAACCGCCCGTCGTATGGCATCGAAGGGACTCATTCCTGGCTGTAAATTAGGCAAACGATGGGTATTTTTAAAAATTGATCTTGATGAATTTATTCGTTCGCAGTACCGTGATCCTCGGCAAGCGTTGTTAAGTGAATCAACAAAAGGAGACAGATTATGTCACTTATCAAACGCGGAAAAACGTGGTGGATCACATTCACCGCACCAAACGGGGAGCGAATTAGACGCTCTTCTAAAACAACTGTAAAAAGAGAAGCCCAGGAATTACACGACAAATTAAAAAGTGAAGTGTGGGAGCAAGATCGCTTAGGTCTGCCAACGGGTAAGACGTGGGATGATGCCGCTATAAAATGGCTGAAAGCCCGTGAAGGTACGGCTAATTATAGAAAGTACATGTTTCAATTAAAGTGGTTGCAGACCTATTTAGGTGGCAAACGCTTAGTTGATATTAGTCGTGAGCTTATTGAGGCAATTGGTGAAATTAAGGCAGAGGCATCGAGTAAATCGAATGCTAACCGCTTTTTATCTGTTATTCGAGCAATATTGAGATTAGCAGGTAATAAATTGGAATGGCTTGTAAGCATTCCATTTATTGAATTTTACAAAGAGCCTGAACATCGTATTCGCTGGTTGCATCGTAACGAGGCGGCAAGACTGTTACAGGTTTTGCCAAGTCATCAAAAAGCATTAGTTCGTTTTGCATTAGCAACAGGCTTACGTCAGGGTAATATTTTAGGGTTAAGGTGGGATCAGTTGGATATGCAACGTAAGGTTGCTTGGATCCACGCCGATCAAGCCAAGTCTAAAAAAGCCATTGGCGTGCCTTTAAATACAGAGGCAGTAGATGTTTTACTATCTCAAATGGGAGAACATTCTGAATTTGTTTTCACGTTTAAAGGTAATCCGATTAAAAATGCAAATACCCGTGCCTGGAAGAAAGCATTAAAGGCGTGTGGTATTGATGATTTTAGGTGGCACGACTTACGGCACACGTGGGCATCTTGGCATATTCAAGGTGGAACACCTTTACATGTATTACAGGAATTAGGTGGATGGAGTTCAGCAGAAATGGTGAGGCGGTATGCTCATCTTGCACCTGAACATTTAGCTACTTTTGCTGACAATGCATTGTTAGGGGGAAATGAGAGTATCGATTTTGACACAAAATTGACACAATCAGGATAAAAAAAAGGGATTGCATAGTTGCAATCCCTTTAAAAATGGTGGGCCCACAGAGACTTGAACTCCGGACAAAGGGATTATGAGTCCCCTGCTCTAACCAACTGAGCTATAGGCCCAAAACTTTTACTTATCAGTATCCAAGAAGCTTCGTAACTGATCTGAACGCGTTGGGTGGCGTAATTTGCGTAATGCTTTTGCTTCAATCTGACGAATACGCTCACGTGTTACGTCAAACTGTTTACCTACTTCTTCTAATGTATGGTCAGTATTCATATCAATACCAAAACGCATACGAAGAACTTTAGCTTCACGCTCTGTCAGGCCGCCTAGTATACCTTGTGTTGCTTCTCTTAGCCCTTCAATCATTGCAGAATCTTGTGGAGACATCACGTTAACATCTTCAACAAAGTCACCTAAATGAGAATCTTCATCATCACCAATTGGTGTTTCCATAGAGATAGGTTCTTTAGAGATTTTAAGTACTTTTCGTACTTTATCTTCTGGCATATCAACACGTTCTGATAATTCTTGCGGTGTTGGTTCACGCCCCATTTCTTGTAACATTTGGCGTGCAATTCGGTTCAGTTTATTGATTGTTTCAATCATGTGAACTGGGATACGAATTGTGCGTGCTTGATCGGCAATTGAACGGGTAATTGCTTGTCGAATCCACCATGTTGCGTAAGTTGAGAATTTATAACCACGTTGGTATTCAAATTTATCAACCGCTTTCATTAAGCCGATATTACCTTCTTGAATCAAATCCAAGAACTGTAAACCACGGTTAGTGTATTTCTTAGCAATAGAGATAACTAAACGTAAGTTGGCTTCGACCATTTCTTTTTTAGCTCGTCGCGCTTTCGCTTCAGAAATAGACATTTGTCGACTAATTTCTTTGATTGCACCAATAACCATTCCTCGGTCATCGGACAACTCTGCCATTTTTGTTTGCGATGCTAAGATGGTATCTAAATTTTTCTTAATCGTTGATGAGTAATGCTTTTTAGCTCGAATATGTTTGTCCGTCCAGCTTAGATTAACTTCATTTCCTGTAAAAGAATCAATAAAGTCACGACGGTTCATTCGTGCATCTGTAACAACAATTTTAGCAATAGTACGTTCTTGCTGACGAATAACAGCAACGGTTCCAGACATTAAACTATTTAAGAACACCAATGTTTTTGGTGTCAGTTTAAATTCCATGAACAAGCTTGTTACAGCCTCTTGTGCATCTGTATCTTCTGGTGCTTTTTGAGATTTCTTAAATGCAGCTTCTAACACCTGGAAACGCTCGCGAGCTTCTTCAGGGTCAACACCTTGTGCAACTTCTTCTTCCTCTTCTTCTTCTGTATCGTTACCGTTAGCCGCAGCGACCTCTGGTGACGTTACTTCTGGCATTGCTGCCGTTTCTTCTTCTGGAAGAATAAACCCTTTGATGAGTTCATTAAGACGCAGCTCTCCCGCTTCAACAGCAGCATAGCGTTCAAGGAATGAAGCGATACAAGGAGGATATGTTGATAGCATAAGAAGACTTTCACGTAAGCCTGCTTCAATCCGTTTGGCAATAACAATCTCGCCTTCACGAGTAAGTAGCTCAACTGTTCCCATTTCACGCATATACATACGTACAGGATCGGTTGTGCGACCAAACTCACCATCAGAGCTTGCTAAAACAGCAGCAGCTTCATCGGTTGAGACATCATCATTAGATGACGCTGCTTCAGCCAATCGTTCCATCTCATCGGTGTCCATTCCATCTTCATGGACCATGATGCCAAGATCAGAAAACATGCCGATAATATCTTCAATCTGATCAGCATCAACCATGTCTTCAGGCAAATGATCATTGATCTCACCATACGTAAGATAGCCACGTTCCTTACCTAGGGAAATGAGTGCTTTGATGCGTGACTGTTGATCTTTCATTTGACCTCTTTCTTTTCATGTTGTTTGCAAGATGCGCAGCCGGACATTATAACGATAACCCCATAATAATGCACGTTTTTGTTTGCGCAGATTCTAGCTCTTTAAATATAAACTCTTATATTCAAGGCGTTCATCTTCCGTTAGATTACGTAGGCCTTTGCGCCCCAAATATTCGTAACGCTGTTCTATAGCTTGTTGTTGCAGCTGTTGAATAATGCCTTTCAGCTCTGGTTCCAACTTATCAGCTTCAAAGGCCAACACTTGCTGTGCTAGTTGTTGAAAATGAGCCTCATGTTGAGTTCCTCGCGCACGTTCAAGCAAGGCTGCAGTATTAAGATGGGGGGTCTCATATAAAGTTTCAAGCATCTGAGCTAATATTTTTACACCTGGTAGCTCGAGTGATGTGATTTTATCGAAATCACCTACTTTGTCATGTAACTCTGGATGTTGTAGCAACATAGTTATTGCCATTCTAACGGGAGAAATAACATTGGATACTGGCCGAGCAGCTTGTTTAGCTCTTGATTTAGTTATAGCAGGCTTTTCTAAATGCTTATTAAGTACTTGAGCGCTTGTTTGTGCTTTTTCAGCTAAACGCTGTTCTAGCATATCTCGATAAACACCTGTAGGGACATGGCGAAGATACGGTTTAGCGATCTCAACTAAACGTGCTCGCCCATCCATGGAGCTAATATCAACCCGCTCTTCCAGACTATCAAAGAAAAAATCTGAATAATTTTTAGCTTCACTTACGAGTTTGTTAAATAGCTCGGCACCCTGCTTTTGAACAACACTATCAGGATCCTCGCCATCCGCTAGAAACATAAACTTCAGTTGATGATTTCCACCCAGCAGTGGTAGTGCCGTTTCTGCAGCCCGCCATGCGGCCTCTCGCCCAGCCCTATCACCATCAAAACAAAATATTATTTCAATGGGACTTCGCATTAATTGCTGTAAATGGTCAGGCGTTGTTGCTGTGCCTAATGTAGCAACAGCATTTGTCACTCCATATTCAGCCAATGCAATCACATCCATATAGCCTTCAACAATGACGATCTGCTCTAGGTTACGGTTCGCTTTGCGCGCTTGATACAAGCCATAAAGCTCTCGACCTTTGTGAAAAACAGGTGTTTCAGGTGAGTTTAGATATTTGGGAGTACTGTCATCTAAAACGCGTCCACCGAAACCAATCACCCGATTACGACGATCTCGGATAGGAAACATAACTCGATTACGAAAGCGGTCATAGGTGCGACCTTTATCATTGCTGCTCAACAAGCCTGCTTCGTTCAGCTGCTTACGTGCTAACTCTGTTGTACCAAATATTTTTAGTACATTGTCCCAACCATCTGGTGCCATGCCAATATTGAAGTGCTCAATGGTTTTTGCTGATAAACCACGTCGCTGTAAATAATCAACAAAGGGGCCTCGTTGAGGATGAGACTGTAGTTGGTGAACGAAATATTGGCTGACTTTATCTAGTAAGTCATAGAGATTTTTTGTGGAGGGTGTCGTTGATAATGACTGAGATTCAGGAACAGTCATGCCAACATGATCTGCAAGCTCCTGAATTGCTTCCGCAAAACTCAGTTGCTCATATTCCATTAAAAAAGTAATTGCACTTCCACCCTGGCTGCAGCCAAAACAATAATAAAATTGTTTTTCTTGGTTTACATTAAATGAGGGGGTTTTTTCGTTATGAAAAGGGCAGCAAGCTTTTAGATTTTTGCCTGCTTTTTTTAATGGTACACGCGCATCAATAATATCGACGATATCAACGCGAGTTAATAGATCATCAACAAATTGAGTGGGAATTTTACCGGCCATGACGAGGTGCCTATAGCCGATTTAATTCTGTAGTAACATTCCTGCCTAGATACAATTTAGGCAAGGAAGTCACTTTAAGCAGTAAGAGCAGCCTTAACAAGGCCACTGACTGCACCCATATCTGCTCGACCTTGAAACTTTGGACGTAATGCTTTAATTACATTACCCATTTCTTTGGGTCCCGTTGCTCCAAGCTCTGAAATTGTTGCAGCAATTTCCGTCGCAATTTCATCAGCAGTCAATGGTGTTGGCATAAACTCTTCAATAATGGCGAGCTCTGCAATTTCGATAGCAGACAAGTCATCTCGACCTGCAGCTTCAAATTGACTGATTGAATCACGGCGCTGCTTACACATCTTCGTTAAGATCGTAATAATTCCATCATCATCAAGATCTTTGCGATTATCTACTTCAAACTGTTTAATTGAAGCAGTAATTTGGCGCAATGTCGCAAGACGATCTTTCTCTTTTGCGCGCATCGCGTTCTTGACGTGATCTTGAATAGTAACCTTTAACGGACTAGATTCAGCAGGCATAGTAATTGTCTTTCTTAGTACATGCGAACGCGGCGAGCGCTTTCACGAGATACTTTCTTTTGGTGACGTTTAACAGCAGCTGCAGCAGCGCGTTTACGTACTGTAGTTGGTTTTTCGTATTGTTGGCGAGCGCGAGCTTCTGCAACTGTACCTGCTTTTTCGCAAGCACGTTTAAAGCGGCGTAAAGCAATATCAAATGGTTCGTTTTCTTTCAAGCGTACTGAAGGCATTAATAAATCCTAAACAAATTTCTGTGGAAAAGCCCCTAATTGTACGAAACTTATGTAAGAAAGATCAAATTTGTTTCAAAAAAGGCATAATACTCAATATCAAAACAAGCTCTGGAAGCACACATACATGCGAGTATTAGGTATTGAATCATCCTGTGATGAAACAGGGATTGCTGTCTATGATAGCGAAAAAGGCTTATTAGCACATGCTCTTTTTAGCCAAATTGCATTACATGCAGAATACGGTGGCGTTGTACCTGAGCTTGCCTCTCGTGATCATATTCGCAAAACACTTCCGCTTATTGATGACGTTTTAACACAAGCCAAGCTCTCTCGAACTGATATTGATGCGGTCGCTTATACCGCTGGACCAGGTTTAGTCGGTGCATTATTAGTTGGCGCATCCATTGGTCGCAGTTTTGCGTGGGCTTTAGACATTCCTGCGCTTGCTATCAATCATATGGAAGGACATCTTCTTTCCCCATTATTAGAAGAACATCCACCCTCGTTCCCATTTGTCTCTTTACTTGTTTCTGGTGGGCACACCTTGTTGATTGATGTTCAAGGCGTTGGACACTATACCCTGCTTGGCGAATCTATTGATGATGCTATTGGTGAGGCCTTTGACAAGACAGCTAAGATGCTTGGTTTAGGCTATCCAGGAGGCCCTGTACTTGCCGCTCTAGCTGAAAAAGGCATTCCTGACACCTATACCTTCCCAAGACCCATGACAAACCGTCCAGGGCTTGATTTTAGTTTTAGTGGATTGAAAACCTATGCCATGAATACGTGGCGTGATAGTGAGCAGACTGAACAAGATCAAGCTAATGTTGCATTAGCATTTCAAACCGCTGCGGTCGAAACATTGGCAATAAAATGTAAACGAGCCTTGAAAGAAACAGGTCGACAAACATTGGTTGTTGCGGGAGGAGTCAGCGCAAATAAAGCCCTACGTGTTCGCTTAGATGCCATGCCACATATTGATGTGCATTATCCTCGACCAGAGTTTTGCAGTGATAATGGTGCCATGATCGCGTTTGCCGGTGCTATGCGCCAAGCTGCAATGACCAAACAAGCGGCCCCCACTTTTTCAGCAAGACCTCGCTGGCCTCTGGATGAGTTAAGCCCGCCTTAAAATTGAGCTACCACATCAAATCATCGGGGATCTGATAATCAGCATACGGATCATTTTCATCTGTTTCTTGTTCCACTTGAGAACGAATAACTAATTCAGGCAAGCGACTTTCTATCCTTTCAGCAATTTTGTCAGGAATAAGTGCGTACTGTTCACCTATCACAGCAATCGCCAAATAGCCTTGCGTTAAATCTTTCTGTTGCTCAGCCGTAATGTACAACTTTTTTACTTTACTGATATGAGTAAAGTTATAAGCAACTTCAGCATCTTTCGGAATTTCAATTGTATGCTGTTGCACAATCTGACCGACTTCAGCCACTAACGCCTTAGCAGCCAACGCAGCATCACGTTGCTTGTTGAGCTCTAAGTCTCGCTCTTGTTTCTCTCGTGCCGCTTGATCAAGCTGTTGCTGCATACCATCTGTTTTAACTTCTTTGCCAGACTTAACTGCCTTTCTATTCTTACTGTCTGCTTGGCGCTTTTGATGCTTAGATTTTTTTGCTTTCTTTTTATCAACAACGCCCATATTGAGGAGCTGGTCTGCTAATGATGCCATTATTTAGATTGTCCTTCTTCGCCTGCGAGTAGGCGTTTGATGTTGCCATGATGGCGAGCTACTAACATGGCAGCAATAACTAAAATAATCCAACGAGCATTAATGCTATCAATTAACCAAAGGCTATAAACTGGCCCGAGAGAAGCAGCAATAATGGCTGATAAGGATGAGATGCGGCTAATTTTGAATACAATCAACCAGCTCAGTAATATTGCCCCTGCTAATAGTGGCGATAGAGCTAAAAACCCACCTAATGCAGTCGCAACACCCTTGCCACCTTTAAATTGGAAGAACACAGGAAATAAATGGCCGAGGAAAGCCGCTAATGCTGTTGCAGCCACCCATGTTTCGTCTAAACCTAACAAGATGGCAAGTACAACTGGAAGAATTCCTTTGACAACATCAAGAAGTAATACCGTTGCTGCTAATTTTTTACCGCCAAACCGCAATACATTGGTTGCGCCGGGATTACCGGACCCCTGAGAACGAGGGTCTGGTAGACCCGCTAATTTACATAAAATAATGGCACTTGATAAAGAGCCGATTAGATAAGCGCCAACAATAATCACCATTGGCAAGGTTAGTGTTTCAAGCATGATATGATGAACCTCAATTTCTCGTCCCTATATTATAGGGTTATTTCCACTTTTCTACACAGTGACTCATGGATAAAATATTTCTTAACGATCTTCACATCGACACTATCATCGGTATTTATGACTGGGAACGTGAAACACTACAAACCCTTAGCTTTGATTTAGAAATGGATTGGGACATTCGTCCTGCGGCAAAAAGTGATGATATTGAACACACACTTGATTATGGTTCAATTGCACAAACGATTGTCAGCTTTGTTGAAGCAAGCCGATATCAATTAATCGAAACATTAGCTGAAGATCTCACATCACTGCTTTTAAAGACTTATCCAATTCCTAAATTGAAATTAACACTCAGTAAGCCGGTAGCATTGCATGGTCAGAATATCGCTAGAATTGTCATTGAGCGCCAACAATAATGCATTCAACTCCATCTGGTTACTTGTTAGGAATTGGTAGCAACATCAATCCTCATGACAACATTAGCCAGATCATTCGCTTATTACTTGAACATTTTCCCCTGCTCTCATTAAGTCGTGTATTAGAAATCCCACCGATAGGCATGAATAGTCAACATGACTTTCTCAACGTTGTTGCGTTTATCCAAACCGAAAAGACTGAACTCGATTTAAAGGCTATTTGCAATACAATTGAGGTTGAGCTTGGTCGTGATAGAAGTGATCCTGAAAGAAAAACGAAAGACCGCTCTGCTGATCTTGATATTTTGATAACACTAGACTTACCGAATGATGCTGATCGTCCCGCCCATTTGGTCACCGATGAATACTTCCTCTACCCTTTACTCGATGAACTGATTGCTCATTTATTGAATGAACCTCACCAGCTACAACAGGCCGGTGTTGAAATAAATGTGGGTAACTTAACGTTTGGACAAACGGCGACCACCATCAACAGGGATGCTAGCGCCAGTCATAAACGGGTTCTCTAAAATACTTCTTACCGCTAAATAAACAGGCTCCACCCCACCTTCTTTTGCTAATGGCGTTTCTGCCAACATCTGTTGCTGCACGTCTGCTGAATGCTGCTCTGTAAATAGCACAGGGCCAGGAGCAACTGCATTCACCTTAATGTCTGGTGCAAATTTCTTTGCCATGACCAGCATCATATTATGCAGACCTGCTTTTGTTGTACCATAGATATCAAATTTTGGCGTTGGGTTTTCGACATTAATATCAGTAATATGAATAATGTCTGCTGGCATATCCTCACTACCTTGTAATAAATCCTGCAAGCCTTGATTAATCAAAAACGGCGCCATCATATGTACATTGAAGAACTGTTCATATTGCTGTGCGGCAGTGACTAACTCTGTTGATGTTGGCTCAAACGATGAGGCATTATGAATTAAAGCTCGAAAATGAGCACAGCGTGTTTTCAAACCTTCAACAAACTGTAAAATAGCACTACTATTATTAAAGTCGGCTTGTATTGTTTCAATACCTAAGTCTTCTAAAACTTGGATTTCATCAGTATGCGTACGATAATGGGCAAGAACGGTATAGCCCTCTTGATGTAAGCGAGAGGCAATATGAAAGCCAATTCGGCGACCTGAGCCAGTAACTAATACTGCATTTTCTAACACCTGATAACATCCTTAAACTATGACTATGTCTGATAAATTACCTGTTCCTGACCCAATAGCGCAACAACATAGCGAACAACTGTTAAACATTATTAAACAAAAAATTGCAGATGCCGGTGGCAAAATTAGTTTTGCTGACTATATGCAAGACTGCCTTTTCTTACCAGGCTTAGGCTACTACAGTGCCGGTAGTTACAAGATTGGTCCCCAAGGCGACTTCACCACGGCACCCGAAATATCACCACTTTTTTCACGCACATTAGCTCAGCATATTAAAGATGTTTTTCAGCAAACGCCTCATGCCAATATCTTAGAGTTTGGAGCCGGCAGCGGAAAAATGGCTATCGATATTTTAACGGAACTCGATGCTCAACACTGCCTACCAGAGCATTACTACATTATTGAAGCAAGTGCTGACTTACGAGATAGACAAGAGCAGTTAATGGCTTTGAAAGTACCGAACCTTTTAGACCGCATTGTTTGGCTCGATGTATTACCAGAAAAGTTCGTCGGTGTAATTCTCGCCAATGAAGTCTGTGACGCTATGCCTGTTCACTGCCTACAGTTTAATCAAGGACATGTTAGTGAACGTTATATCAATGTTGTTAACTCTAAATTACAGTGGTGTGAAGGTGAACTATCCCACCCTGCTCTAACAAAACGTGCTGATGAGATCATCGAGCTAATTACTGAGAATACATACACCAGTGAAGTCAATCTCGCAGCAGAGGCATGGCTGTCTAGCCTTGCTAATAGCCTAGAACAAGGTGCCATATTTATTATTGATTATGGCTATCCAATGGCAAGCTATTATCATCCTCAGCGCGATAAGGGCACACTGATGTGCTACTACCAGCATCAAGGTCACGACGATCCCCTTATCTTACAAGGGCTGCAAGATATGACTGCCCATGTTAACTTCACTGCACTAGCCCAAGTAGCAATAGATAATGGCTTAGATGTTGAAGGCTTCCAATCTCAGGCTGATTTTCTCCTCGCTGGCGGCATTACAGAATTACTGTCCAACACTGAATTTGATGAACTCGAGCACCTTCAAGTTGCTTCTGAAATTAAACAGCTTACGCTGCCATCCGGTATGGGTGAGAACTTTAAGGTTTTAACATTATCACGAAATCTAGAAAGTATTTTACCGCGCTGTAAGCTTGCAGATCGACGTCATAGTTTATAAAACACAATAAAAAAGGAGCCGAAGCTCCTTTTCATATTTCAAGCAAACTTACTTATCAAGGATTAGCTTTTAATACTTCAATTTGCTGTTTCAAACGCTCAATTTCATCGCTCATTTCAAATAGCAGTTCTTTAATACCACTGACATCTTCACGTAAATTTCCTGCATCTTGTTTACTACGTGCAACATCTTCTAATAACTCTGGTGTTACAGAGCTGGTATCACCTGACTTACGCTTTTTAGCTTCAGCCAAAACAGTAGCAATATCAATCACAAGCCAATCGGCACGTTCTTTACCCGTTTCAGGGTCTTGATAAAGTGACTGTCCAGAATCTAATGCAATTCTTACTGGCATTCTAGCCTCAGATTTACGTGTTCCCGGTAAAAGAGGGTGGATCCGACGATCAATTTCTTGACCTGTCGCAGTATCTTTTTCTTTATAAATTTCATGAACCAAGCCAAAGACGATGTTTAATCGTCCACCGCTTATAAATAAACGACCTGTGGTTGTCTTCTGCTCTTTTGCAATTAAACCTTTATGAGTACCAATGCTGACAAAGTTAATATCTTCTTCAGAAGACGCTTGAGACAAACCATTTGCAACAGCCGTACTCAATATGTGAAGTTCACCTAAAGAAAATAATGGTACCTCTTTATTTCTTGAAATAAGACTCTTTTGAGTAATATAAAGCGAACTTAAGACTGTACGAAGCTCATCACTTGTTATCGCTGTAGGGTGCTCATTAGCAACGCCAGCCACATCACGATCAACGATCTTGGCATACTGTAATTTAGATTCCCATAAAACGCGGCCTTCCTGACCCAATACTATCTCAGCATCTGTCTTCGGTTTATCTCGTGTGAACATGCCCCCGCCACAGGCTGTTAGCCCACCAGCGAGTATCATGCTGACAGCGATAACACTGCCTAACTTAACGATCTTATGCATAAAAATTCCTCTTTAATTATTCTCTGTCGGCATAGGACTGACTGTTTCAGCCTTTTGTTCCCGACACAGTAATGCTTGTACCGACTCTCGCGGGTCATAGCCTTCAAATAGTATCTTACAGACTTGCTCTACTATTGGCATTTCCACACCCGCTTGTTGAGCTCGCATCAATACTTCACGTGCGGCATGCATGCCTTCAACGGTTTTGCCTACTTCAGCCACGGCCTGTTCAACCGTTAAACCACGTCCGATTGCTAAACCGAGTTGACGATTCCTACTCTGATTATCTGTACAGGTCAGTATTAAATCACCGATACCAGAAAGACCAAACATCGTTTCTGTTTGAGCACCTAGACTAGCAGATAATCGTAATATCTCTGCCATTCCTCGGGTAATCAGTGCTGCTCGAGCATTGGCACCAAAGCCCAAACCATCAGCAATACCAGCACTAATTGCAAGTACATTTTTAACCGTTCCGCCTATTTGAACACCCAATACATCATGCGTTGTATAGACGCGTAATGTAGGGCTGTGCAGTGCCATTGCTAAAGCTTGATTAAAGCTATCATCCAATGAGGCAGCAGTCACTGCCGTAGGTAAGTCTCGTGCAACTTCTGCAGCAAAAGAAGGACCCGATATCACTGCCAAGGCATGCGAATCACCTAAAATATCACTGGCTGTTTCATATAAAAAACGACCTGTTTCAGGTGTTAAACCTTTTGTTGCCCAACTCACAGGCGTACCCGCAGTAATCAACGGTTTAATTTGTTGCAACATGCCACTAAATGCAATGCTTGGCACCGAAATAAGCACATGCTTGGCAAGCGATAACGCCTGCTCAAGGCTCGGCATCACTTTTAAAGTGTCTGGAAATATCAAGCCAGGCAAGTAACGTTCATTACTATGTGAGTCTTGCATGGCAGCCAGATGCTTATCATCTCGCCCCCATAACAAGACCTCATTACCATTTCTGGCAATTGCAATAGCCAACGCTGTTCCCCATGCTCCCGCACCAATGACGAGAGTAGGAAATAGCTGATTGTTATTATCTGACAAGATTCAACGACCGATTAGTGTGCTTTTTTTGCAGCTGCTTGTTGCTTAGCTTGTTCAATTTGATTCATGTACAAAGCATCAAAGTTAACAGGTGAAAGTACTAACTGTGGGAAACCACCCTTAATAACGACATCTGAAATCACTTCACGAGCAAATGGGAATACTGTATTTGGGCAGTAACTACCAACTAATGGACCCATTTCTTGGTCACTGTAGCCTGTTAATGAGAAAATACCTGCTTGTTTTACTTCAGCCAAGAAAGCTACTTTGTCGCCAACTTTTGCAGTAACCGTTACAACTAGCGTAATTTCATGATTTTCTTCATCAATACGCTTGTATTCATTGCCTAATTGTAAATCAATTTCAGGCTTCCACTCTTCACGGAAAATTTCTGGAGAATTAGGTGTTTCAAAAGAAATATCTTTTGTGTAAATCTTTTGGATAACAAACCGTGCTTTTTGCTCTTCTTGTCCTGCGTTTTCTTCTGCCATGATACTTCCTTAAACGTAATAATTATGACTGAGCCAGTAGGCTATCCAGTCTGTTAGATTGATTTATGGCCACTAAATCAGTGTATCCACCGATGGCCTCATTATTTATAAATATTTGCGGCACTGTTCGTTGCCGACTTTTTGCCATCATTTCCTGACGTTTGCTAGGATCTAAATCAACACGAATTTCATCGTATTCAACACCTTTACGATCCAATAGTTTTTTCGCCATCACACAATAGGGGCATATTGCAGATGAATAAATCTCAACTTTTGCCATTAGCTTCTCAATCTGTCTTTAACTAAATAGGGGCAACTTGGCTTCTTTCCAAGTATTTAAACCACCACTTAAGACATAAACATCAGAAAAACCTTTGCCATGCAATTGCTTTGCAGCAGCTCGTGAACGCTGACCACTCGCACAAATTAAAATAATAGGCTGTGACGCATCTTTCAATGAAGAATCTTCTGCCAATTTAGACAATGGCAAGCTCACAGAATCAGCAATATGTTCTTTTGCAAACTCTGAAGGTTCTCGAATATCTAAAAACAGCCCTTTTTGTTGGTTAACAATCTGAATCGCTTGCGCTGTACCAACAGGAATAATTCCTGATAATTTACGATTCAAAGAGTCAGACATCACTAGATAAGCCAGCACAACAAAAGACGATGATAAAATCCAATGATTGACAACAAATTCACCTACATTTTCCATATTTAACCTTTTTTACAATCCACTAGAACAAAATACATCACGCATCATTTCTATCAAACGCAATGTGCGCTCATCTTTCACTCGGTAGAAAATACGGTTTGCATCTCGTCGAGATGCCAGAATCTCTTTATCCCTAAGTTTAGCAAGGTGCTGAGAGACATTACTTTGTGTCGTACCTACACAGTCAACGATATCTTGAACGGCGAGCTCTTGCTCACCTACCGCACACAAAATCTTCAAACGAAGAGGGTGAGACATTGCTTTTAATGCAAATGCCGCACGCTCAATATCAGCATCGTGAGAGATTAATTGATTATTTTCAACTTCGGCCACAAAATCCACCAAATAGTTACATGACTGCAATTAGTCACAAAAGCCCATATAATACACGGCATTTTCAATGATTTGCATGTTTTAAGTAGAACGGGTTTTAAATAAGCTGTTTTCTAGCTGCCTATAATAAACGCTTCAAGATAGAAGGATGATTGCATGAGCCACCCTCACCGCCCACTAGCGCTAATTATATTAGATGGATGGGGTTACAGTGAAGATCCAAAGTCCAATGCTATTTACGCGGCAAAAACACCTGTCTGGGATCATTTATGGCAAGACTACCCCCACACTTTAATTAGCGCATCTGGCGCAGGTGTCGGACTTCCTGGCAATCAAATGGGAAATTCTGAAGTAGGCCATCTTAATATGGGCGCAGGCCGTGTTGTCTATCAAGAGTTTACTCGAGTTAGTCGTGCAATTCGTACCGGTTCATTCTTTACCAACAGAACCTTAACCGATGCCATTGATAAAGCATTAGACACCGATAACGCTGTTCATATATTAGGACTTTTATCTCCGGGCGGCGTACATAGTCACGAAGAACATATCCACGCCATGGTTGAGTTAGCCATCAAGCGGGGTGTGAAAAACGTCTACGTTCATGCTTTTCTTGATGGTAGAGATACACCGCCTAAAAGTGCGCAATCCTCTATCGACGCTATGGAAGCTAAATTTGAACAACTTGGCGGCGGCCAGTTTGCTTCTATAATTGGTCGGTTCTATGCCCTTGACCGTGATCAACGATGGAATCGTGTCGCCAAAGCCTACCAACTCATTGCTGAAGGAGAGGGTGAATTTCAAGCTGCTAATGCCAGTACTGCACTAGAAATGGCCTATGCGCGAGAAGAAACAGATGAGTTTGTCAAAGCAACGCACATTGGCGATGAATCAATAAAAGTGGAAGAGGGCGATACGATTGTCTTTATGAACTTTCGCTCTGACCGTGCCCGCGAACTTACAAAAAGCTTTATTGAGCCAGAGTTTGATAGCTTTGAACGAGCACGAAATATCCAGCTCGCAGAGTTCGTTACGCTAACGGAATACAAAAAAGAATTTCCATCCCCCGTTGCCTTTCCATCAGAAAAGTTAAATAACGTACTTGGTGCCTATGTTTCTTCACTTGGCCTACGCCAATTAAGGATTGCTGAAACTGAAAAATATGCCCACGTTACCTTTTTCTTTAATGGTGGCCGAGACGCCCCCTTCGATGGAGAAGATCGCATACTAATTCCATCACCTAAGGTAAAAACCTATGACGAGCAGCCGGCTATGAATTCAGCCGAGGTGGCGGATCAATTCGTCAAAGCCATTCACAGCAATAAGTACGATGTCATTATCTGTAATTTTGCTAATGCGGATATGGTGGGCCATACCGGTAATTATGATGCCGCGGTCAAAGCAGTTGAAGCACTGGATAACGCTTTAGGACGCATTTGGTCAGCACTGAAAGAGTCTGGCGGTGAAATGATTGTCACTGCCGATCATGGTAATGCTGAACTCATGTTGAATGAAGAAACTGGTCAAGCACATACTGCTCATACAAGTAATCCTGTTCCTTTAATTTTTGCTGGTCGTGAAGCAGAATGCATGGATCAGGGAACCTTAGCTGATATTGCGCCCACAATGCTGACATTAATGGATTTACCTATTCCAGCAGAAATGAGTAAACACCTACTTGTGTCATTAAAATAGGCTTTTAGAAACTGTGCTCTATCGTCTAACATTCCTCATTCTAATTTCGGCATGTACCACACTGCTTGCTGAAGAAAGCTCACAACAGAAGCTGCAGAATGTAAAAACGGAGATCCAATCTTTAAATCAAGACGTTAGTAAAAACAAAGCCTCACAAACAGAATTATTCAAACAACTCAAACAGCAAAGTCGTGCTGTTTCTAATATAAACAAAACATTATTAAGTCTCGAACAAGAAATTAAGCAACAAGATGATGAATTAAAGCGACTTGAAAACAAGTTACAGCAGCAACACGCATCTCATTCCGAACAATTGAATGCGCTGAACCAACAAATTCGTAGCTCTTATATTCATGGTCAACCTAGCTTTCTAAAAATATTACTTAACCAGCACGATCCTGCCACGCTCTCACGTAGCACGAGTTATTTTCACTATTTTCACCAAGCTAGGCAGCAGCAACTAATGAATATCAGTCATATACTTACTAACTTAAGTCAGGACCAAAAAGCATTATTTTCTGCACAAAAGACACAACAAGCCCTGTACTCTAAATATCAGAAAAAACAGCGGGCCCTGCAAAGTCAGACAGATAAACGTCAAGCAACATTAAAACGCTTAGATGCCAAAATTAGCGGTCAAGATTCACGTTTAGTATTCTTGCATGAACAAGAAAAATCATTACATTCACTCCTAAACTCACTCAATAAGCCTGCCGCGAAGACAGCAAACAAAACGCCTAGTCTAAGATCTTCTTTTGCAAAAAGAGCTGGGTCACTAACATGGCCAATTAATGGAAAAATACTTGCACGCTATGGCAGTTCACGAAATCTTGGTAAACTCACATGGCAAGGGATTTTAATTTCAACTCCGCCGGGTAAAAATATTGTCGCATCAGCCTCCGGAAATGTAGTCTTTGCAGATTGGTTACGCGGCTTTGGTTTATTAGTCATTATCGATCATGGTGATCAATATATGACGTTATATGGTAATAATGAGACCTTACTAACCCAAGTAGGTGACTCTGTCAGTACCGGCGACCTAATCGCTCAAAGTGGTGATAAGGGTATACGCCAACATGCTGGTTTATATTTTGAAATTAGACATAAAGGAAGCCCAACCAATCCATTAAAATGGTTGAGCAAAAAAAGTTAAATAATAGGACCTGCCTATACGCGGGTTCCTGACTAGGAAAGAATATGAGTTTTTTTAAACGTGATTTTGGATTAATTATTACTGGTGCAGCCCTCGGCGCAACATTAGTATTTGGACAAATGGTATTTGCAGACAAGCCCAATACCAAACCTGATCTGCCGCTAGAGGAACTACGCGCTTTTTCTGAAATCTTTGGCCGAATCAAGAACAATTATGTCGAGCCTGTTGAAGATAAAGAATTACTTCAAAATGCTATTCGCGGCATGCTATCTGGCCTTGACCCTCACTCAACATACTTAGATCTGAGTGACTTCAAAGAACTACGAGAAGGTACGTCGGGTGAATTTGGAGGTCTAGGCATTGAAGTCACCATGGAGGATGGCTTTGTAAAAGTAGTATCACCTATCGATGACACACCAGCAGCAAAGGCTGGCATGCTCGCCGGTGACCTCATTATTCGTTTAGATGACACCCCTGTTAAAGGCTTAACCTTAAGTGAAGCTGTAGATATCATGAGAGGAAAACCTGATAGTAAGCTCTTACTTACAGTTATTCGTGAGGGCGAAGACAAACCGCTTAAGGTTGAACTTGTTCGCGCTATTATTAAGGTTAAAAGTGTTAAACAAAGAATGCTTGATCCTGGTTACGGTTATATCCGAATCAGCACCTTCGCATCACGTACAGGTGCAAGTTTAAAAGAAGCAATCAGCGCATTAAAAATTGAAAATGATGGTGATTTAAAAGGCCTAGTACTTGATTTACGTAATAATCCAGGTGGCTTACTCGATGCGGCCATTGATGTTTCTGATACCTTTATTACCAAAGGCCTCGTCGTTTACACTGAGGGACGTGTTAAAGACTCAAATCAGAAGTTCCATGCAAAACCGGATGATCTACTAAAAGGTGCGCCACTCATTGTACTTGTTAACGGTGGATCAGCATCTGCATCAGAAATTGTTGCCGGCGCATTACAAGATCATGGTCGCGCGATCATTGTCGGTACAAAAACATTTGGTAAAGGCTCTGTTCAAACCGTTATGCCGCTCACCAATGATACCGCTGTTAAAATGACTACGGCACGTTATTTCACACCTTCAGGCCGCTCAATCCAAGCAGAAGGAATTGTGCCTGATATTGAAATTGATTCTGTCAAAATCTCATCAACAGATAAAGGATTAAACCTATTACGTGAACAAGACCTTTCAGGCCATCTTGAGAACGGTAATGGTGACAAGGAAAAAACAGAAGAAACGGACTCTGATAAGAAAGAAAACAATACACCTCTTGCGGTGAAGGATTACCCTCTATCTGAAGCCTTAAATTTATTAAAAGGCATTAATATATTAAACCCTAGACCTTAATTAGGTAGCATTCTAAATGGTAACAGTACTTATACCGCTCGCAGAAGGCTGTGAAGAACTAGAAGCAATCACCTTGATTGATTTGCTTCGTAGGGCAAAAATTACGGTCATCACCGCTAGCCTAACTGACAACACGCTCATTACGGCAAGTCGAGGTGTTCGGTTAATGGCTGACACCACCCTTGATAATGTCATCTATGATGACTTTGATATGGTTATCTTACCAGGCGGCATGCCTGGCACAACGCACTTGAATGATGATATCCACATTCATGCTTTATTAAAAAGGATGCAGCAATCTGATAAAGCAATTGCTGCACTGTGTGCTGCACCACTTGTATTAGCAAATATGGGCTTACTCGATGGGAAACATGCAAGCTGTTACCCAGGGGTTCTAAATCCCGCTGACTGGCCAGAAATTAAGCTTAGCGATGAACCCGTCATCATAGATGGAAATATTTTGACATCGCGAGGACCGGGAACGGCTATGGACTTTGCTCTGGCCATTATTGAATATCTAACAGACCAAACAACTAGGGATAGTGTTGAAGTCGATTTAGTACGCACTACTAAATAACAAACACTAGGAACTATTATGCCTTCGATGAACATGTCTGAACTCGTCATTTTATTAATCGAGCCATCCTCAACACAGCGAAAAATCATCTTGTCACACCTGCAAGAAGAAGGGGTAGCAAATATTGATGGTGTCGCAACGGGTAAAGAGGCCATTGACCTGATAAGTCATTACGCGCCTGATCTTATCATCAGCTCTATGTACCTACCTGATATGACGGCCACCGATTTGCTTGAAAAAATACGTGGTTCAGAGTCAACCAAAGACATTAACTTTATGTTGGTTTCAAGCGAAACAAGTACTAAAACACTCGAGCCCATTCGTCAGGCAGGTGTTGTTGCCATTCTACCAAAACCCTTTGTTCATGAAGATCTCCGTCGCGCCTTACGCACAACTGTCGACTATATTGATCCTGAAGAAATTGAATTAGAAAACTATGATGTTGAAGAATTAAATGTGCTTGTTGTTGACGATAGTTTAACAGCTAGAAATCATATTAAACGTGTACTCAGTAACCTAGGGATTCAAAATATACAAATGGCAAAAAATGGTATTGAAGCAGCACAAATTCTATCAAGTGCTGAGTTTGACCTTATTGTTACTGATCTCAATATGCCTGAAATGGATGGAAAAGAGCTTACCGAATTTGTTCGAAATGAAATGGGCAATACTTACGTACCAATCCTAATGGTAACCAGTGAACATGACGAAGCACGCCTAGGTAATGTACAGCAAGCGGGGGTATCAGCCATTGTTGATAAACCGTTTGAGCCGCAATCTGTTCGTGAAATTCTTTTTCGCGTTTTAGATGAGCAAGTTTAATAATTTACACACTACTTTAATGGATTAAATTATGAAAATGATGACCTGTAAACAACTTGGTGGAGCATGCGATAAAGAGTTTCACGGAAACTCTTTTGAAGAAATTGTAGCACTAAGCAAAGCTCATGGAATGGCAATGTTTCAACTACAGGATGTTGCACACCTTAAGGCCATAAGTGAAATACAAACACTTATGCAAAAACCAGATGCCATGAATGACTGGTTTGAAAGCAAGAAAAAAGAATTTGACGCCCTAGCGAGTGATTAACGGATTAGAAGGCAGCCTTTAATTTCTTGCTGGACGTGTTGTGCCAAGTCTAATTGTAATGTTGATGTTCTTTTATGCTGATTGCATAGCGCACTACGAAAACCTAAATAATCTGCTTCCAAGGGCTGAAGTAACTCGATATCTTCTATTCTTAATGCCCCAGCCAAACCACACATCATCTTTTGTTGATGAACAGCAGAGACAAATGAAGATAATGCGTCATCATCATAATGATCTAGCAAATGTTGTCCGTTCTTAATCGCAGTATCGACCATTACACCCTGGAAACCACTTTCATTTAAAACTGAAATAACATCCTCTTGTGGTGGCTTATCGGCAAAGATAACCGCAATCACTGGTACTTTTAGGAGTTTAACGGTGCTTTCTAAAGCAATAATGCAGTTTATTAAATCGACATCTGGAAATAGGCCTATTTTCACATAATCAACACCTGAGCTTGCCATATCAATCATTGCCGAACTAATAACCTCAGCCTGCATAGGAAGATCACCAATTGTTGCACTTGTTTGGCAGCGACCATCTATCAGTTCAACTATTTCTGTCACCGTCTCTACATTTAAGGCGCCTAATGCACCTTTGGACGGGTTTTTCATGTCTAAGATGTCTGGCAGGGTAGGCAATAAAATTTGTGCCTCTGCCAAGGACTGGACGCTTGCTAACCATTTAGTCATTTTCTAAAACAATCCCAGCATCTTTAATTGTTGTCATCAACCAACCCCATGCTTCTAATTCTCTTGAGCCAGCAGTTTTATCAATCGCAATGGTTAAGTAGTCTATTTCTTGCTGAATTTTTTCTACTGGCAACATCTTTAAGCGACTAACAAGTATTGCAGCATCAATCACCGCACTTTGAGCTCGATTAAACCCACGAAAGGGTGCATGTGTTTGCTCACAAATAATGGCACCTTTAAAACAGGCGCGTGGATCATCATCATCAAATGACACTATTTCAAGCTCTGTATGAGCCAGTGCTTGCTCTAAATACTGACCTTCAATTTGTTGGCAGGGTAGCGTATCCCAGTTTCGTCTCCCTGTCAGGGATCCGGCAAAAATACGCACATCATCTGTATAGTTGATCGTGCACTGGCGGTGACGCTTTAAGTTTTCATACGTAGCAGACGGCTTAAAAGGCTGAACAAGAAAGTGACCATTCACTTCTGATATTCCCATTGGAGCAGAATGAGGCATTCCATCTTCGGATAGTGTTGTCACGATAACTTCATGAATTTTACTTTCAAGCTGTGCCACATTTTTTCCCTGTTGTCATGGTTGTACCTTCTGCCTTTTGTTCATTTAAATCTTGCTCATTTTTACTCACGTCACAACCCCATTTGAGCTCTTCATCTTGAGTATATCTTTTGCCCAACTGCCACGCTATTTGTGCTCGAGCCAATTCAGCACCAAGGTAAAAAGCATGGCCCGTATCGTCTTTTAAGTCTAGCTGAGGATAAAATGCAAAAGGATCCACATCCTGCATCAAACCATCACGATTAAACATATAGATCCCCTGCTCAGCAACTTTGATCCGATAGTTTGGATCTTTTATATTGCCAGCCAGTTCTACAATATCTTCAGCACTGTCTGGAAATGGCCGCCGCTCATGTGTAATCAATAAATCACTACTAATATCGCGTGGTAAGGTGCTATCTTCTCGTGCAGAAAACATCACTCTTCGTGCTATATCGGCTTGTTGAATGGCATTTCTAGCGTGAGGGCTCACTTCTGTTGCCAGCACATTATTTATACCAAGTTCAGAGATAATTCCAAACAAAATAGCATTAATACCACTGGTATCGGCATCAGTAAGCTCAGTTAAGTTACCGACTCCCATCATGATCGCTATTTCTGGGTATTTTCTTCGCAGCTCATGATATCGAACAATAGAATCTGTTAGCCCAAAATGAATAGGATCAAGTATAGGATCAGCAATAAAAGGTCGGTTTATTTTATCCATCGACTCCATTGCACGCTCTAACGAAGCGAGTGATCCCATTTCAGCAGGTACTAGGATTGGCACTGAGTCCACTTCTTCAGCTAAATGATACGTTTTTTCAGTCAGGCTTAATAAGTAATCTGCCCCAGCTTTTCCTGCTCGACGTAGATCTTCAATATAAAGAGAATCCACACTCACTTTAAAACCTTCTTCATGAAGCGCAATGATGGCGTCTTCCAGATGAGGAAACTTTTCTTCTGGTAAGCAGCCTATATCGATGACGTTAGCACCACTATCACCATAATAACGTGCACGTTCAACGATACTTTCAACATCTCTTTCAGGCGCATCAACGATTTCAGCAAAGATATTGACATCATAGCGACTTAAATCTGCCTGTTTTTTTTCTCGACCAAAAAACAGCGGTAGATCTTTCACTTCTTCTGGCCCACGAATGACTTGCACCCCCAACTGACTGCTCAGTGACTCTAAATCACCGCGACAACGTCCAGGCACAATAATTTGATCAAAGCCGGCAACATCTTCAGGCTTCATTCGTCGAGCAATCATCTTGTCAGTCATCAAGGCAGCAACACTGAGTCCTAGCTGATGAATAGCATACTCAAAGGGCAGTTCAGACATAGCCCCAAGCACTTTAGCCAAGCTACGCTCAGCAAGCTTACCCGTCAAAAAGAGTATATTTTTAGCCATTAGACTCGAGTTCGTTTAAGCGAAGCTTTATGGCAGCAAGTAGTTTTTCTGGATTTTCTACAACCGTTGTCGCCTCAAAAGAACGTAATTTATGTGTATGAGCCAAATCAACTTCCCTCGGCCATACTTTTACAATTCTATCTGGGGCTGGTGTATCCATTTCTGGCTCGGTATCACACGCAAGAATGATACTGGGTATACGACACTTTCCAGCTTGTGCATACACATTTGTAACCAATGTATCAGACAGGCCTAACACCATTTTAGCAACCGTATTTGAGGTTGCAGGAGCCACCACAAGCGTATGGTAATCGCCACGATAAAAGAGCCCTACTGGTGGTGAACTCGCGGCGCGATCATGATAGGTACGCCCCTCACCATTTACAGACTTAGGATCATGTCCATACATTCGAATGACTTCTTCACCTGCGCGACTGTAGAACAAATCAACATCATCCAAGTCACGGATAATGTCTAAACATTCTTCTAAATAATGGCCTGATCCTGTCACAGCCCATGCTAAACGTGGTTTTTCTGGCGGTGATTGCATCTCTATAAACCTTAATTGACATCTTAATACGTTAATTTTGCCAGAGTCTTTGTTTAGTGTAAAAAATAAGATAGTTTTCATCACACTTTATACGTTAGAATTACCTCATAATTTTCAAGACTTTTGGGGTCAATAAACAATGGCTAATGCAACAAACTCAATTCCTAAAATAGTCGTCGTTGGGGGCGGGGCCGGTGGCCTTGAGCTCGTCACAAAATTAGGGCGCAAACTTGGTAAAAAAGGTAAAGCAGAAATCACACTTGTTGATAGCACGCATACCCATATCTGGAAACCATTGTTACACGAAGTTGCTGCGGGAACGCTCGACTCACATGAAGATGAGATTGAATACCTTGGTCAAGCCATGTGTAGCGGTTTTCGCTTCCGCCTTGGTCGTATGGACAATTTAGATCGTACTAATAAAACAATCAGTGTTGCACCCACTTTTAATGGCAAGGGTGAAGAAATCATTCCTCGTCGTGACTTTGATTATGATTACTTAGTGATCTCTGTCGGTAGCGTTAGCCATGACTTTGGTATTAAGGGTGTTGAACAAAACTGTCTATTTTTGGATACCACAACTCAAGCTGAGACATTCCAATCACAGTTGCTAGAAGCATACTTACGCGCGCATGCACAAGGCAAACCACTTGATGAAGGTCAGCTAGATATTGCTATTGTAGGGGCGGGTGCTACCGGTGTTGAGCTCAGTGCACAATTACATGAAGTATCGCACCTTCTAACGGCCTATGGGCTTGATGAAGTACAACCTGCCGATGTCAAAATTAGTATTATTGAAGCAGCGCCACGTGTTTTGCCTGGCTTACCTGAAAACCTATCCACCGCAACAGAAAAAGAACTTGGAAAGTTAGGTGTCAGCCTATTCACCAATGAACGTGTTGTTGAAATTACTGAAGATGCAATCATAACCGAAAGTGGCAAAACGATATCTGCCGCAATTAAAGTTTGGGCTGCAGGTATTAAAGCACCTGACTTCTTAAAAGATATTGCCGGTTTAGAAACGAATTGGATGAACCAGCTTGTTGTTAAACAAACATTACAAACAACGCTCGATGATGATATCTACGCGATTGGTGACTGCTGTGCGTGTAAATGGGTTGGTGAAGATCAGAATGTCCCACCACGTGCTCAAGCAGCACATCAAATGGCCTCTTTAACCTATAAATCACTCAGATGTCGCATGGCGAACAAAGATGTTCCCGAATATCACTACCATGACTATGGCTCACTAGTTTCACTCGGTAAATACAGTACCGTAGGTAATATGATGGGCAACCTAAGTAAAGGTAGCCTAATGATTGAAGGATTCATGGCCCGCATGATGTACTTATCGTTATACAAGATGCATCAAGTTGCCTTATTTGGCATATTCCGTGTTGGCATGTTGTCGCTCTCTCACTTATTCCGTCGTAGTGTGCATCCTAAAATCAAATTACACTAAGACCGTTAGTTTAACCTATAAAAAAGCCCCGAAAGATCGAGCCTTTCGGGGCTTTTTGTTAATATATTCAAACAGTTACTTTAAAGACATTCGCTCAGAAATGCCATTACCCTCAATACGATGCTTAATTGCCGCAGCAAGGTGGATCACAATCAAGCCAATCAATACAAATGCTAAGCACTCATGGACTTGTGAGAATGTTTCACGCATCGCGGTATCTGCCTCAGCAAGTCTTGGTAGAGGAATTCCCCAAAATTTAGTGTGATACTTACTGAACATTGATTGAGCATAACCAGATAGCGGCATAGCAACCATGACAACATAAATTAGGCCGTGGACCGCTCCAGCAGCCTTCTGTTGCCATTTTGTGATGGTATCTGGCAATGGAGGTGCTTTATGGGTTAAACGCCAGACTACGCGCAATATAATCAACATTGCCACCGTAAGCCCCATCGACTTATGCAATAAAAAATAAAATGCACGAACACTTTCTTCACCAGGCGGCAATTCAGATTGCTTTGGCAACTCCACCATAAACAAACCCAAGCCAATCATGCCCAATATTATTGCCGCAATAAGCCAGTGCAAAATTATCTGCACACGGTTATATCGCTCTACATTATTTTCCATTTTTTTCTCCATCTTTTAACATCTACCTTTTCGGTCAGCCCAAATAAAAACAAAGGCCATAATAGCGACTATTATGACCTTTGTATTTAAGAATAATTCCTATTCAACTATTAAATATCCAAATTAGTTGCCTGTAGTGCATGCTTCTCAATAAACTCACGGCGAGGTTCAACATTATCTCCCATAAGCGTATTAAACGTTTCATCAGCCGCAATTGCATCTTCAATTTTAACTTGTAACAAACGGCGTTTCGATGAATCCATCGTTGTTTCCCATAACTGC